>Ga0224512_10000387_pt1 | contig 47231 bp, 49 predicted proteins | sample SF_May12_sed_USG_4_FD_169103 | JGI IMG/M metagenome (GOLD analysis project Ga0224512, IMG submission 169103) | Sediment microbial communities from San Francisco Bay, California, United States - SF_May12_sed_USGS_13 | ecosystem: Environmental > Aquatic > Marine > Sediment | place: USA... | reverse complement strand
TGACTAGAATTTTTTTGTACTAAAAGTGTACGTGAGCCAGGTATGTATTCCAATAATCCATTTCCATTTTGAGACAATTACAACTTCTAATATGTTATATATTTAGAGAATTGGGTAATTATGTAATTACCTTACGTTTTTTGTATCATTTTTAATTACCTTAACACTTAGCAGATATGGTTCTACGAGTTCCTAGCATAAGATATGCCGATGACATGGCTAAAAGGCATAGGTCATATCGTAATCTCCTTCGTGGAATTTCGACTGATACCACCAAAGCAAACTATGCTGAGTGTCTCAAACGATTCATTATTTTTCACAAGATTGATGATTATGACAAATTGATAAAAATTGATTCAGAACAAATTACTGATATGATGTGTGATTGGGTAGACTTTTTGACAGATAAGAACCTAAAACCAAGGACAGTCAGAGCAATGCTATCTGGTCCTGAACTTTTCTTTGAAATGAATCGCAAGATATGGCATAAAAGACTGGTCCGAAAAAGGATTCAAAAGGATGATTCTATTTATGGCGGAAATGTTCCATTTACAACTGAGGAAATTCAGATAATGCTTGAGACAACTAAAAGTATCAGAACAAAAGCATTAGTACATTTTATCGCATCTACTGGTATACGACCTGCTGCTCTGATTGACCCCGTTTTGTGTCTAAAACATCTAGAAAAGATTGATGATTGCTATACTGTAAAAATCTACGACGAATCAAAAGAAGGTTATTGGGCATTTCTTACTCCTGAAGCCAGCAAAATAATGAATAGGTATCTAAATTGGAGAGAAGCACATGGTGAGGATCTAAGTCCTGAATCAGTCATATTCGCCAGATTAAAGAAAAATAGATCTAATGTTGATCATGGTAAACAAAATCAACATGTATCTGATGCTAATCTCAGTAGAATTTTAAATGATTTACTTATCCAATCTAATATTAAACGAACTAAGATTGGGAAAAACAGATATGATAAAGCAATTGTGTATGGTTTTAGAAAAAGGTTTAACACAATTTTAAAACTAAACAATGATGTTAATTCAAATATTGCAGAAAAATTAATGGCACATAAACGTGGATTGGATGGAACATATCTTCAACCCACAAGAGAAGAGTGTTTTGCAGAATTTAAAAAAGCAGTTTTATTTCTAACAATATCTGACAAAGAAAGACAAAAAATTGCACTAGAGAAAAAACAAAAGGAATTAGATAAGGAAAAATATACAAAACGTCAATTAGAAGAAAGACTCACAGAAGTTGAAGAATTAAAAGAAAAATTATCTGGGTTTGAGGATTTCAAAGAAGAATTGAGAAATGAATTCAGAGAAGAGATTCAGAATTTAAAAAGGTCGAATAAAAAACGCTAGAGTTTCTTTAGCTGCAAATATACAGAATATACTATAATATCTAAGATGCAAACCATGTTGCATCAACACTTGTCTATAGTGTTGTTTTCAAATTCAATTGAATTTGAAGAAAAATGTTTTCAAATTTTACCTGTTCCACTTTTAGAACAAGTGCTACCTCTCATTAACAAAAAGATCATACTGTATTGGATGACGATTAGAGTGGCTTCCGATGGCATTCAATCCTAAAATTCGTGAAAAAGTTAAGAGCGGAAGTACCAATCGGAAACCGTTTCTTGTTAAAACACTAATGTATTTTATTTGTTGTTAAGTTGTTGTCAAGAAAAATTTCAAATGAAAGTTAAATAAAATACAAAATTATTTTTTTGCAAAATTCCCAAAAGTGGAACAACTGATAATTCTTAAATAGAACTTTATGTTACACTTCTTTGTGAAAAAGTTAAGTTTAGTGGAAGGTGCAATACTAACTGCCCGTTAAGGGACAAAGTGGCCTATCTTCAAGAATCTCAAAGGAACTAGTTTCAGAAATTGATGCATGCATAACGTCATCAACAATTCTAAATGATCTTCGAGACCGGGGGTACAGCACCAAGAAAAACAATTTGATACGTTGTGGAATAATGTATCTTCTAACTCATCAGGAGTTACTGGAAAAAAATCCGCAGCTACTACTACGTGCGTCAAGTGACAAAGCCATCCTTGATGCGATAAGAGACTCTCAGATAAAATCAAAGGAGGAGGAGGGCAAAAAGAAATGAGTTGCTCTCCGATTCAGCATTGCGGATGCAAATCCGATTCACTTGTTTCCTGCCTTGAATTTGAGTTTGGGAATCTGGTAAACGTGTGCCAAAAACACGAGGAAAAATACTGCAAACAGGCACAAAGACTGGGATTTACCCTCACAAAAAAAGAGGTTCTTCGTACATAATGACCTGCCGAGAAATCTGCCAAACAATCAAAGGTACATACCCTGGAATCGGAAAGGGCAGGTATTCCTCAGGCCAGAAACGATGCCAGACATGCGATCTGTTTATCGTATGCATTGAATCACGGTGTCCTTGCTGCAATACCATACTGAGAAGCAGACCTCGACATAGAGACGACAAAAAAGCATTCAGAAGATCCTTGGAGGTTTGCATACCATGAAGATTCTCCTCTTCAAGGGAACAGAAATTGAGCCCTTTAAGATCTATCAGCATCCAGAGGACGTTACTCTTTGTAACGATGGCAAAGTGTCAATTAACGAAATAGGTAACAAGGGTTCTTTTGAATTTGTCCATCTCCAGACAGAGTTGATTGCATGTGATGATCAGATTGAGCTGTGTCTGTTGCTGTTTGTGGAGGAAAAGTTAGAATGATAGTTGCAAGATGTAATAGTTGCAACTATGTTGCAAGATACAGTTCCAATTATTATTCAATTGAAGAATTGCAAAGACATGACAATGCAGAGATCATAATTGAGCAGGATCAATGCATTCATGATCTGAAATACGAGGAGGAAGAATCTTGAGTGATCAGAACTGTATCTGCAACAGCTGCACAGAAGAAAAGGATTTTGCAGTTTTTAGATTGCTGAAAAACATCAGGGGGATGTTGAGATGAACTGTAAGTACTGCGAGAAATATTTTGCCGACTTCCTTGACGGCCTTGCGGTATGTTGCTTCCATAGAATTCTTCACGGAGAGATTCAATGATGAATGATTTAACGTTTAGCATAATTACATGTGGAAAATGTAAGAAAGAAATTTTCACATTTTCTGATGATGTAAAAGTCTGTGATATCTGCAAAGAATACAACCAGCAAAAATCGGAGATGCTTGACTGATGGGGCATCATCCTGAAATTAGAAATTGCTGTAACTGCAAAAAGGAGATTCTCACACTGGGTCCATATCCGATTTGTAATGATTGTTTTGCAAAGGAGACAAAATCAAGATGATTTCTTCCAGATATATAATGGACTCTTCGTATGCAGAGCTAATTTTCACTCGACAACTTTATCCGATTACAGTTGTCGCCCCTGCACCTGATTTCCACAGTCACGGTGCGGGGTTTGCTTTCACTCAACCACGTAACAAGTTTGGAGAGGGGGACAAATGTTTGATTTCAGCAGACGTTTTGACATTAGACGCGGTTGGGAACAATGATAATGATGAGAGTATTTTTTCAATCTCATCTTTTTTTCTAATCTGGAGGAGATGGCATGAGTGACTGGTATTGTCCCCAATGCACGGGCCTGCTTGTAAGGGTACAGACCAGCTCAATTAACAAGTATTGCCATCACTGCAAGAGAACCTTTCGAATAATGGAGGTAAAACTGCAATGAAGACGAAATGTTATTTCTGCAATGTCTGGTTGAACAGCAAGTCCAATCAAGTAAAGATGCATGATGGCAGAATCGTAGTATCGTGTGGTACCTGCATGGGTTTGGTTGCAGATGCAAAGAATTCAGAATCCCTTGACGTGTTTTGCTTGTCTAATGCAAGAAAAATGGAGACTAAAAATTGAATCAAAATAATGACAATTATCAAAAACGCTACTATGCATTAAAACAAAATGCATTATCTGCTGTATGTGTAAAATGTCAAAGATGCAATGTCAAGGATAATCTTCAACTACATCACAAGTATTATGCAAAAGACAGCATAAGGCCAAAAGTTCACCGAGAAGCAGGAAATCAAACCCTGAAAAGATGGAAAGAAGCAGTTTTACATCCTGAAAGATTTCAAGTACTTTGTCTGTCATGTCATAATACCGTAGGTAAAAAAGGTAAACCAAATAAGATCATAGACATTTCTTCATTGTTTGTTTCTGCTAATCTTGAGGTTAGAGCGAGGTGAAATGAGATAGGAAGTTTATCAGATTATGAAACCGTAGGAGATAGCATCAGCCTTGCAAAGATTGGAGAAAAACCATTTACCGTAACGTTCATCGAGGATTCTGATTACACAAACGGCAGCGAGACAACACCCGGAGTAAAATGTACCGTAAAAGAAACCTTTTCGGATGTTGATGGAAATGAATATCAAAAGATTCACACCACACGCATTGCAATTGTAAACAAGCTAAAGAATCCAAATATTCGAGAGGATGTAAACGAAAAGAAAAACTCGTTGGGTCCAATAAAGTGCATCAAGGAAAAGACCAAGGCAGGAAAGGATTTCTTCAATCTAGCTGACGTGATCCAACAACAGCAGCAACAATGACAACAACAATAATTTTTTCTCAATTTTTTATTTTTTTTTAAAAAATTGCTAACAACTCGGCAGAGTCAAAAATGCAACCTAAAAAAAGATGATGAAAAAAATGAACCACAGAGAAATAACAAACCAACTCAAAGAAGAACTGGCAAGGATGCCTCAGTTTAGAAGAGGGTGCGCCGTCTGTCATTGCAAGTCACACCCCAGAGGGATGACGTTTCATCATCAAAATTACAAAAATAATGAAAGGATTCATTCGGATTTTCCAAGCGGCTATGCAGGAACGGCGCAATACTACAGATATCTAAAGTCAATTATTTTCAACGAGCCTCAAAGGTTCTCATATCTCTGCACCCCGGATCATCAGATAATCACCAGACTCTCACGGTATGGTGAAATCAAGCAGAAGAGAATCTTTGGGATTCTCAGGAGGTCATGGTTAATTTGACTCGATGCAAATTCAAGGAAATCACAGTAAATGAGGAATATTTGGGCATGGTTCCAAGGCCAAACTCTGATGAATACAAGGCATTGCGAGAATCAATTCAAATTAATGGCCAACAAGAGCCAATAATCCTAAACTCCAAGGGAGAGATTCTAGACGGACACACGCGTTTTGAGATACTGGAAAACTTGGGAAGAGAGCCCCAATACACCATCAAATCATTTGATGACAAGCAAAAAGAGTTTGCATACATTGTAGAATGCAATCTAATTAGAAGACAACTAAACTCTTATCAAAAAATTGAACTGTCCTTTTCACTTTATGAAACGTTAAGGAAAAAAGCACAGCGAGGACAAAAAGGAAAGTCGTTATTGCCTGACTCTACAAGAAAAGTTTTTTCAAGGCAGCTGGGAATCGGCTCAAATCTTGCGCAAAAAGGATTGTGGCTGCTCAAAAATGCAGATGAATTAACAAAAACAAGACTTCAAAACGGAACCGTCACAATTGGCAATGCATACCAAAAGCTGCATTCATCTAAACTGAGAAAAACAGGAATCAAATCATTTTCAAAATGTTCCAAGATACAATGCCCACATTGTTTGCAAGAGATGACAAAAGGAGAACTAATCAGAATATAATGATGACGGACAACAACAATCACAGCAAACAAAGAAGAAGATGTGCATGTGCAAACAATTCCTACACAAAGGACCTTGGAATTGGCATTTACATGAGATGCGGCCTTGATTCATACTCGTGGTATGGATGCTTTGTGAAAGATTGTGATTGCAAAAGGGAGGGGGCGTCTAGAAAATGAGTGATACAAAAACAAAAATTTCCTTTTTGAATATTGAGCCAATTCATTTAGAAGATAAGACATTCACTGACGCTAAAAGATGCGCATGTTGTGAGGAAAAAGTCTATGAGTTTCTTGTCACATATGCCCAGAATTGGGCTCAAGCATACTGTAAAACGTGCATCATCAAAAAGAAATCGATCATTTGTCCAGAAGTCTCTAGTAATATGAAACAATGTGACGGCTGTACAAGAAAAGCAATACGAAAATGCTTTCTTACCGGAATTGACAAGTCAGGGGCGTGCGGTTATGACTATTGCAAAAAGTGCATCGCACATTTGCTGACACAAGTTGAAGAGTTAGGCGGAAGATTGGAGTCGGGATTTTATGATTTTGTTTCAGAGCCTACAAGAAATTCGCTTCCCAGCGGAATCAGACACGAGGTATTCAAGCGTGACAATTACAAGTGTACTGAGTGCGGTGCCACCGCAAATGACATGCCGCTGGAGATAGATCACATCATTTCAGTTTCTCGCGGCGGGACTGACGAAATAGCGAACTTGCAAACTCTATGTCGTACTTGTAACCGTGAAAAATCAACCCTGTGTTTTAAAGGAGGAAATATGACATGACGCAAGACAATCAGGATAAAAAAGATCATTTCATCAAACTTTTCAGAGATCATAATTTCAACTGCTTTCCAATACCCAAAAACCAAAAGGTGGCAGACTTTCGATATCAGGCAGACCAGACCAGTCCCAATCAACCCATATTGGCACAGGAAAATTACGGGGTATTGCCCACCATTGGAAGCGGCAATGCCATAATCGATCTTGACAACAAGGAGCAATACCGTCCCTTTGTGGAAGGCATGATCAAGGACGGCTACATGGTCATAGAATCACCTCATGGATGGCATATTCCTGTAATTGGTCTCAGCGGACAGGTGAGTAAAATCGAGTTGTTTGACTATGCAATTCAACCTGATAAGAAAATCATCGAGATACAAGGCACCAAGCATTACTGCGTTGGCGCAGAGTCTGAAATAATTGATAAAAATACAAACCAGACAGTCCGATATCAAAACAAGGGCACTGAAAAATTATGGGATGCAAGGGGCATGGACTTTCACAAGTTCATAGATGGACTATGCAAGATATGCTCAGTTACCTCGCGCAAAAAATCATCAAGAAGTGGCTATCGGTATCTCAGGGAGAGATTTCTCAGAGGGGAATTGCCGCTGAAAGGATCATCAAATGATTATTTCTTTCAGGCAGCATTGCAATGCAATACCGACGGGCTGCAAAGAGACGAGGCAATAAAGAAAATAGAATCCATTTATCATAAATGGACAGTATCTCCATCATTTAGCGGAAGGCCTTGGAGTAACATAGAGTCAAAAATTACAGAAGTATATGATGACAACCTGACTGCTGAAAAAGGCAGACCGAAGAAGACAGGTGGAATCAACACCACAGAAATTGCCCAGGAACTAATCGAGATGAGAAACCTTTACTCTGACATTGACACCGGAGAAATATTTGAAAACAATCATGGGTTCTTGGAGAAGATCAACAAATCATTGCAAAGGGATTTGCTGATACTGTATCCAGAGATGGAGCATCACGAGTTGGAATCAATTCTTTTCAAATTAGGCGGTCTTGCAAAGGAACTTCCTCCTACCAACAAGGACCTTATTGTATTCAAGAATGGCTCATACCACAAAAAAATCAGGACGCTGATTGAGACTGAAGACATTGCAGATATGGGGTTTAAGGACTATGATTACCTGTCACCGGACATTGCAGAGAACAAACCAAAACAGTTTCTCAAGGTCATATTTGACAACGTCGATGTGAAAAGTCACAGCAGAATAAAAGCAGGACTCAGATCAATACTGAGTAATTACCTGGATCCAAAGATATCCGTAATATATGGGGACAGTGGGGTTGGAAAATCAACACCGCTAACCATTCTTGCAAACGTGTTGGGCGACCAGTATGCATTGGTAGTTGAACTAAACCAGTTTCTTGAGGACAAGTTTATCCGGGCCAAAATCATGAACATGAGGCTGCTGGTGTTCCAGGACATGCCAAAGGTGTGGAAGGAGTTCACCATCCTCAAGACGATCACAGGAGAGCAAAGAAAGACAGAAAGAGGATTCATGAAAGACATGGTCACATTTGACAATAAACTGAAGATCTGGGCCTCTGGAAACTATCTTGCAACCATCCCAGACGAGGAAAGAGACGCGATGTACACACGCAGACTATCCTTGGTTCACAATACAAGAAAAGAGGCATTTGCAGAAGACCCAGAGTTTGCAGAAAACATAGTTCGCCAAGAGGGTGAAAAAATTGTTTCATGGATACTCAATCTAAAAGATGAAGAATGCAGATACGAGGACAAAGACACAGTAAAACAAGAATGGGAAGGCATCGCAAGCCCAGAAGTAAAGTATCTCGAGAATAACTATGAGCCTTCTGATACACTGGCTGATTTTTCGGTGATGGATATAGTGCGTGATTGCGAATCAGAACTGCAACAGCATATAACAGTCGAACAGATGATAAAATCTCTAAAATCCCAGGGATATGTCATAAAATACAACATCGTCAAGAATCTGAAGAAAAAACCAATTCCTCCGAATGTTAACAAACCGACAAAAACTCTGGAGTCCGTGTTCTAAAATGAAAAACGTTTTTTACTTTTCCAATGATAAAGTACAGTACACAAAGCCTCAGTCTGTGTACTTTAATTCCATAAAGTACACAGTGTGTCATACTGCATACCTACGTATTTGTGCTGGTGCGTGCTATTATGATAAATGTACATACATTCAATCTGTGTACTATACTTTATCATCTGTAAATTCAAAAATCAAAATCAAAAAAAACATCGGATCTGACACTTTACCGTTACATCTTCCTGTCATATTCAATTTTATGGAGATTGTCATATTTTGACACCCCATCAACAGAAGAGATTTACTTGGATTAAAAAGCAAGACAGGATTCCAGATTCTGAGAAAGCAAGACTCATTGAAAAAGACAACAAACACCATTACCAGACCCCGCAAGGTCACATCTATCCTTCTGTAACAACAATGCTTTCAGCAACAATGCCAGAAGAAAAGAAAAAAGGTTTGCAAGATTGGAGACAAAGAGTTGGTGAACAACAGGCAGAAAAAATATCAAAACGTGCAACTGACATTGGAACTTTACTGCATAACATGGCAGAAGAGTATCTAAATAATTTTGAGATCAATCATGAAAGCAATTCTAAAGAAGATGATGAAATAACCATAACAGCAATAAATCATTTCAAAAGATTGCAACCATTCCTTGACAAAATAAACATGGTATGGGAGACAGAGGTTCCCCTATACCATAAGGACCTGATGCTGAGTGGGACATCAGACTGTATAGGAGAATATGACGGCATCCTATCAGTCATTGACTTTAAGACAAGCAAGAAAGAAAAATATGAAGAATGGATAGAGGACTACTTTTTGCAAGCAACACTATACTCTATGATGTATTTTCATCTGACTGGAATCAAAATATCTCAGATTGTGATTTTGATTTCAGGTGAAGAAGATGGGTCTGCAACTCACTATGTAAAAAAGATTGATGATTATGTGGATTCTATGTTTAAGAGAATTTCCCAGTTTAACATTTTGGAGGCGACAAGAAAATGAAAAGAAAACAATTCCTAGAATTAATTAATTGTACAATTACACCTGCACCAAAGAATGGTAGGGGGTATCAAGGACTAAGGGCAGGAGGGTCTTGCCGTGGAATCTGCACAAGACATGCCATAAGGACTCGTTGGGGTCAGAAAAAATACGAGTCAGGCTTGAAATTTTGCAGTCATTGCAGAATCTGGTTTTCCTGTGATGGACTGTGTTGCGTATGCTGTGGCAAGAGACTTCGATACAAGAGGCGGGACAAGAAAATAAATTGAGATCAAGGTCCGCTCAGCATCTTTCATCCATTAACGTACAGGATGAATATGGAACACCAAAGCAATTATTTCAAAACATCTGCAAGAAATACAACATTTATCCGCAAATTGACATCTGTGCCAGTCACACAAACCATGTCTTGCCAAACTACATCACCAAAAAACAGAACTGTTTTGACCATTCCATCAAGTCTGATTTTTTCATGAATCCTCCCTACAGCAGAGTTTCAGAGTTTATGGAATTTGCATATGAGCAACATCTCAAAAATAATGTCTCTTGCTTAATTTTGACGTATTCCAAAACAGGGACAAGATGGTGGCACAAATACGTTCAAGGCATGGCAACTCATGTTGACTTTCAAAAGGGACGGATCAAATTCCTAGATGGGGATGGTTATCCCACAAAACATTGTGCACCGTATGACTCTGCATGGATTGTTTTTAAAAAAAATAACCAGTTATGAAAAAATATGATGGCGATGATTGTAAGGAATAAAAGAACTATAAAATCGCAAGTAAACAAGTTGCCCAAGTGCAAAGACATCTGTATAAAATACAAGGCAACAAAGACACGAGGCGGATCACGATATGCAAACGGTCAGAAACGATGTCAAGTGTGTGAAATATTTATCCGATGGGATGGAATGTGGTGCCCCTGCTGCGGATACAGATTAAGAACAACTCCTCGAAACAAGGCACTAAAGGAAAAATTTCACAAATCCAAAGAAGAAAATGACATCAAAAGCAAATCAAATAGGTCATAACGTACAATGCTTACTTTGTCAACATTGCAACTTGCTTGCTTATCGTCTGATATAGCCAATTGTATGACAGATGGTACATTTCAGATCACTCACAAAATTCTCACTTGAAGCAGATGACAAGTCCACATTGCTTGGAATCTCGATTGTTGGATTTTCCTTGCAGTATTTGCAGTAGAATTTTTCTTTTTTTAGTGCAATGTTTTGGTTCATGAGAATAATTGATTTTGAGATTTAAAGCCATTAACCATGCAATGTGTAGAAAATGTTAAATGAATCTCAGAAAAATAAACATTCGTTTAGATAGTTCAGACTGTCATTTTGGTTAGACTTTGTCATGTTATTTTAGAGTCTCTTTAAGACCGCCACTTTGTCACCACTTGCATTTGTGATAAATCTAGTCTACAAAAAAGGTGTGAGATTTTAGAAATAAATAAAAAATAGATGACCATATGGCAAAAACTAGAAACTATTTCGATGTCAGAATGGTTATGGATTAGCCAGGTAGATTGTTAATTATTAAAAAACAACTGGATGTAGAGCCATGACTGAGCAAAGAAAATACAAAAAAGGATTCATGTTAATTCCAGAAGAATCATTGGGGTCATGCGAGAATTGCGGGGATGGGGCCATCATAAAATACTGCAAAAAATACAATGGATACATTGGTAAATGTACTGCATGTGGTGTAAACTGGAAAGAATCATAATGACAAGAAAAGCAGGATCTCCACGACAACTGCGAACGTATATCTGCAAAGAATGTGACTTTGCTGCTAAAAAACACTCGAGTCTTGTATTTCATGCAAAAGAAGTTCACGGGATTGAGCTGTAAAATCGTAAATAATAAAAATTATAAATTTAACAAATGATTTTTAGTAAATCAATGCTGGTGAATATTTTTACAATAAAATAATTTCATAAATTTATTGTTTTCGCTCATAACCTTATAACTCAATTATCGAGAGCGTCGATATGCGACAAAAATTAATTTCTGCGCAGTACTATTGCTATTGTGCAAAACCAGAAATTGTTTTCGTCCCCTCCGAAAACGAGACTGTCTGCAAAGTATGTGGTGTGGTTCTGGATAATGAAACTGAATCATCATTCCAAGAAATAGAAAATACCATCCCATATGAAATGTTATGCAAGACAAATCTCAATCTTCACCAAAGAAAGCAAATTGGTGGAGACCCACATGATGAACAAAAAATAGTTTCATCAACAAAATTTCATACACATCGTGAGTCAGACCAGAACCTTTTGATGTTCTCTGATGTCTGCAGAAAACTATCACTAAACAGTACAATATCAGAAGATGGTTGGACTGCGTTTAGTAAAGACAGGTCAAACCTAACAAAGGCAAAAAAGATGTGCCGTGCAATTTACCAGACACTTCAAAACATGGCAATCCCATATGAGGAAAAAACAGTGCAAGAAATTGTCTGCAGCAGCCTTAGCGTAAAGAGTGCATCAGACCAGAAAGGAATTATCTTCAAGACTGGTTTTTCTCCTGCATTTGATAGTAAAGAGACAAAGAGGCGATTCTACCTGAATCTGTTCGTACAGCAGGCACAAAAAGAGTATGAAATACCTGATGTGTCTACTCTGAGGAAGAATTCCCAAGTATATCTGGATGATCTGATGACGATGTTTCCAAAATCAGACTATAGGACTATGGCCAAAAAAGCAACAGATATGGCAATAATGAGGTGTGTCACTAGTTGAGCACTGAAATACTTCAGAGAATCCAGCCAAGAACAGTCTACACACTCCCAGTAAATGTTGGAATCATCCTTGAAGCAAACATCAGAAAATACTCATTTTTGCCATCTGATGAATTACCAACAGTCAGAATAGCGAAGGTAGAGCAGAAAAGCTATGCCCTAAACCATCATGATGTTGTCGCAGCCTGCAAGCAGTCAAACAAGGAAATCAGATGTACTGTAGAATCATTCCAGAGCTTGTCTGATGTAATGATGGAGCATTTCAGAGATGTGCTATCCAATGACGTGATAAACACCCCTGCAATATACAGCATGGTCGATTCCCTGCAAGAGAGGACAAAAAAATCAAAATCAGAGATACTAAAATTCCTGGGAATCGACAAGAATCAATACGCAAAACTACTGATATCAACAAACGGAAGCAACAACAACATGTCTGAATCTGCAGTAACAGAGCTGGAAAAACTTGTCACTGATCTCTCAAAAAGAAAATCAATTACTGCAATTCAGGCAAGCATCCCGCAATACATCCTGGAGAAAATCTCGCGATTGTCTGTCGTAAAAGACCAGCTGCGATTAATCCATTTCATAAAGCTTGATCTTCAGAAAAAGAACGATTCAAGATTATTTTGGATGACACCTGAGCAGATTGATTCTGTAATCCAGATGATAAGACAGGATGCAACCAGAACAGAAAACAAAAGAGAAGAGTCAACTGTGGCAACGTTTGTTGACATTAAAGATATCGGAAAAGAAAAAGTTGTCAAAGAAGAATCAACAACAGAAGAAGATGCATCAACAGAGTCAGTTGGTAACAAGAAATCAAACAAAGATAAATCAAAAAACAAACAACAACCACATGTAAGCAATAACAGCAGTAACAACAACGATACTTCACCAAAAGCAAAAACGCCAAAACCATCAAAGAAGACAAAGCAGATTCTTGAGACCATGCCAAACATGATAGTCATCCCAGACCAAAACGGAGAGCCTGAGATGCTAATTGACAAGAAAAACGGTACTGTCTCAAAGATTGACAACACTGCAAACAAGAACATCATAAAGACAAACCCGATTCCCTCAAAGAGACTCTATTCCATCCCACTTGATGTTGTAAAATTTCTTAAAGTCGAGGAAAATGATTGCATCATTAGGCACAAGAATGTCTCAGGAACTGGAGCATTGGAATCATTTGTAAAGTCCCAAAAAGACAGTACCATGAGATTTTCCGTATTTTGGAATGATCAATGAAGGCATCAGATAAAATTAATACTGCTGCCAACAACAACAACAGTAACAACGATACTGACAGCAGAAGAGTCAAAGAACTTTTGATGTATAGAAACAACATCAAAAGAAACTCTACATCATCTAAAATTCTTGAGATGTTATATGATGACTGTTCCAATAATAACAATAATGACATCTCAGAATTTCCACTCTCTTATGTCTCAAAGAGAATAAGAAAACCATACAGATTCACAAAAAAGATATTTCTGGAACTAAAATATTCCGGATGTCTAGCGTCCAGACAAAGGGGCATGTACTCTATCACCCAAAAGGGAAGATGGTTTGCCCTTTGTCAGAAATTAGATGGCATATCGTTTCTGTCTTTGTGTCTTTTGGCTGAAACCTACCATAGGGTAAAGTCAAATCCGGAATTCTTTTGTCAGTTATCTTCATTCAGGGATTACTATCAGAGAGATTGTAGGGATGATGCACATCATAATAATGAAAGTACTTCTACTCTGTCTGTTGCAATTTATCACAGAACCAACATTTCAAAATCACTGCACCATCTGACATCAAGAAATCTTGTGTATGTTGTGTCAGGGGATTTTATCAAAATGACCAAACCTACAATAGAGTTCTTGCGTACATATGATGACGACTTTGAGTCTTTGTTTCTGTGGTGTGGTGACACTTTTGAAAAATATGTAGATCATGTCATTGACAATAACAAACTTGGGTTTGACATTAGCAGGATAAATATTTCAAAAGGATCCAATTAGATTCACAGATTTGTGACTTAGATTGGATCCTTTTCTCTTCTGGTTATATTAAATTTGCAATGAAAAGTCATGATGGAGTTATTCCAGATCAGAATAATCATTCTACTGACATTGTTTGCGATTGCATCTGTTTACGATTACAATACAAGAAAGATTCCAGACGTATTGTGGATTGTATTTGCAGGGATTGGTGGAGTACTATATGTGATTGATTATGAAACCTTTTCTGCGTATCATATTATTTCATTTTTTACCTCATGCGTATTTGCATTTGTAATATACAGGATGAAATTTGTTGGCATGGCTGACGTGTTTGGTATCATGTCAATTAGTGTGATTCTACCAGTACACTATGAGTTTGTGATGGTGCCTATTTTAGGCACAATACTGGCCTTGATTCTGGCTGTGTTTGCAATTATTCTGTATAATGTAACACTCAATGTAACAGACATGATATCAAGAAAAAGAAAATCATTGTTTTGTGAATTCCAAGGAGAATCACTGTACAGAAAGATATTTGCAGTATTTTTTGTTCATAGAAAAAGAGAGTACGAGAAATTTGTCATATCCTCTGAGAATCAGTATCCTGCAATTCCAAAGAACAGATCATTTGTGTTAATATCAAGAAACAAAGAGATTTCTCCTCAAATGGAAGGGTTTGTGCAAAATGCACCACCCTTTGTGTTATTCATGATGGTTGGACTGATTTTGTTGCTTTTTCCTGAGATTTTAGAACTAATAATAATTGAACAATCTAATTCCTAATTGCAGATACAAGCACAAAGAGGGCTATAAGATTTTTGTAATCCGCAATGAGTAAATTCATTTTCTAGATAATTTTATTTGGTCTAACCTCTCAATCTTAACTCTGTGAATCCTTTCTGCACCGTCGCCATCATCAAGTGCATCAAAATCTTTTAGACTCCCAAAATCTAAACCTGTAAGTTTTTCTATTTCTGTAATAGTTGTTTGATATTCATCAATTTTAGAAGTATCATCAAATTTTTCTGGAGTGTCAGACAAGAATTCTAGAAATTTAGATTGATCAGTCAAAAATGCTGCTGCTACTAGATCAGTATTGTTTTCTTCTCTTATTATGATTTTCCAAAATTGTTTAGGTATTTTGAAATTTCTGAATTTTGGATCTTTTGTTTCAAACACTGCACCTGTAAAAACAGTAACTCGCCTGTCTTCTTTTTTTGCGTTATTTATGATATAATTTTCTAATTTTCTCCAAATTCCTCCGGAATTAAATGATCTAAACTGAGGATAACAGTTAGTAAAATGAAATGTATCTGCATTAGCTCGAATTGCAATAGCATTATTACCCCATGCAGGATCAAGACGCATCACGCTATGTCCTCTGTCAAATCTTACCTTTTGGATTTGGTCATCATACAACGATTGTTCTGTTTGATCTTTTATGGCAATCCTGGGATCATTGAACCATTTCTCAGCTCCTTCTGCAGATTCTGCTTGAGGTTCTCCAGTTTCTCTGATAATTTTTATCCATGTATCACCGTCAATGTTCACGGCTGTGAAATAGGCTAACTGTCTATTGGCATTCATTACTAGACTAAAATGTTGGTATTTTAGCTCATAAGGATCCTCATCATCCCCATACTCTAATTTCTCAGCAGCATTTTTCTTTATTTTTTTTGTCATCAAAGGTAAAGAAACATTCCAATGTGGAAGAAAGTCGGGATCATAGCCAGGTCTGTTTGAATAATCTAGATCAATCGATACTTTCTCAGGGAAAATATTTTTTCCATCAGTAAATGAATATAACATGGTATCTGGTGAAGTTGATTTTTGATGGCTTCCCAGAGCTACAGAAATTTCTAATGGAATTTGTATTTTTACGGTTTCTCCAAATCTAACAGTATTTGTTGAAGAAGATGATTTGAGTTTAGAATGATTTTGAGATGATGTTCTGAGACCGTGTTTTTCTCTAGATGAATAATTCAGGATTGATTCTAAAAGTCGTAGTTGGTTTCCTTCAAAGTCTTTTTTCTTAGATTTTAATTTGGAAACTATCGAGCTAATACGAACTCCTTCATTAATATCAGTTTCATGTTTTCCTCCAGGCCCAGTTGGTTTTGAAGAACCACCCCAGTGATGCAATGCAATAACCTCAAATTGATCATTAAATACCGGTGAGCCTGATGAACCTCCTAATGTATCTGCTGTATAATACAAATAGTCATCAAATCTTTCTTCTAATTGATTTTCACGAAGAACAATTTGTTTAAAGTGTCCAGCAGGGTGTTGTATTATATTTACGAATTCTGATATGACATGTTTATCTCCATTATCAAGTAATGGGCTATAACCAAAATCGGCCAAAGTTTTTTCTCCTTGTATTCGTTCTCCTATTGCAATGATAGTAAAGTCAAGATTTTCAGTTGGGTCAGTAAGAAAAAATTTGTCGGGATCTAGAGCAAAAGACGTTACAGGAAGTATTGAGTCATTTACATCTAATTCATAATCAAACTGAACTCGAAAATTTTTAGCGTGATGAGGACCTGATATGACATGATTATTAGTTAAAAACAACTCATCGGATATCATAAAACCTGTTCCTTGTGGTTGAGAATTATGGAAAGTTATTCTGCCTACTGAATTTCCTGCTATTCTTGCTAGTTCTAAAAATGAAATATCTACAAAATCTATTGTTTTTCCTTGGATCTTTTCTGCGCCGTGATGTTTTTCTTTAGGAAGTTCATCATAGACTTTTGGATCATAATCCGCTAATTTTTCAGCCTGTTTACTAGTGCATTGAGTAACTGCCATAATTCTACCAATTTTTCGCTCATTATCAAATTCTAGATCTAATGCACCTCGTGGTTTGAATTCTTTCTTTAGTCTTTTCTTTCTAGATTCTTTTGCTCTTTTAAATCGGGTTTTAGCTAAAGATTCTAGTGTAGGTTTTTGGATCACTAAGGTCACTCATCCTCCTTCTTTGGTTTTTTATCGGCTATGTTGATAAACTTCCGCTCTTGAAAACTTGGATATTCCAGTATCATTTTCTTCTGAAATTATTTATTGCATCTTTCTAAAATCTTTATCGAAGAAAAATTTTTTAGGAGTTTGTTTTGTCTAATCCAATTCAATTTTTTGACTTGTAGCTGTCTATTGTCATCATGATCCTATAATCATCAATTTGGTTTAAACGGTGAATTTTATTCATTATTGATTATCAATAACAATAGTAGTACAGAGAGAGAATTCAAACGTAAGTGTGATATCCACTTCAGACTCAATTTAGAAAATAAGAACACTACACTCAAAAATAAAAAGTCAATTGTCCATTGTTTTAAACAATTTTACATTATGATTTATTGAGCAAATTCTGGTCACTGTCACAAGAAAAGCAATACGGTCTATTGGATAAAACAAGAGACTTTATCGGCCAATCAAACTCTAACGTATCTTGCTGTTCACTAAAGGTTCCAATATCTATGGATGTAAAATCGGCAATCCAGACAATCCCTGAATTGATTTCATCAACGCCGGAGACGATTCGTTCCTTTGAGATTTGGTGGGATAGAAAAAACAAGCAGCTAAAGTATGTTTTATCGTCCCAAAACAAATTAGATTTGGCAAACTACAAGATATCATTTCAAAATGTGTATCCCAATATTTCTTTTGTATCACAACAAGAAACTATTCCTGAATGGTTCTCCCCATCTGAATCATCATATGAAATATTTGACGTGTCATTACAGCACGGACATTACTCTACTGTTTTGGATACTACACTACAACAAAACCAACTAATTACAAATCTTTCAAATTCCATTCAGATTTATGATAATGCGTGGATTCAGTTTGTCTTTGCACCATACAACTTTATCTCACATCTTCGAAACCATCAGAGAAGATTGGATACCAGAATAAAACATGTCACAAGCAAAAAGTACAGAACATGGGTTGATGATTTTACAAACAAAAAGTCATATGAGAATCCTGAGAACGGTCTGGACTTTTACAACAACTACAAAGATTTGTTAAGAGATTCCACAAAAAAGACCCAAGACACTCAGATTGTGATGAGCATTCGTGGTTTGATTCAAACAAGGAAAATAGATGACGATGAAGATGATAGTAACAGTATCAGTGACAAACCAACACTTTCTTTTGATCAGATAAAATCACACCATGATCATCTCACACAATACTCTTACAATTACAAATCATTTTACCATACAAAATACAAAAAGGCAGGAGCTCCACTAACAATTAATCAACGCGCCAAAAAGGACTATCCTAGACTGTCAATGTTTGATTTGAGATTAATTCCAGATCCAAAAAATTTCATGAATTCAACAATAAAGAATTATTTTGAAAAGACGATACTAACTACTGAATACAAGACAAGAAAACCCATGCCTTTTCTTATCTTGAACCCAAATGAACTGCCATTGTTTGTCCATCTTCCAAATCCAACCACAACTAGAAACATTCAGACAACTCGAAACGTATCACTGCCCTCAAAACTGGTAAACAAAAAAGGATTCAACATAGGTTATTTTGAGGATTCTCAAAAAGTATCATATGGCACGCAATGCAGTCTGGTAGAAGAGCAGTCAGCAATCATTTCACCAATTGATTTTTCACGTCATATCTACTGTGTTGGTGGAACTGGCAGTGGCAAGACATCGCTGATCAGAGTAATCGCAAAGCATCTAGAAGAGTCAAACCTTAATGGTGAATTTCCAAATGCTTTCATTTACTTGGATCCAAAGGGAGAAGATTCAGAAAAATTCATACAGCAATGCTCTAAACTTTCAATGGATAATGACATGATTCATTATCTGGAACCACTGGATACCGGATTTTCTATCAATCCGTTGGAACTACCAAAATACTCTCCAGGTAACAGAGATGAGACAGTGTCACGCTATGTAGGATATTTTTTGGAGATGGTAAAGGAATGGTACGGTCAGCAGCAGACCTTTGTTCAGATGGAAAGGATTTTCCGTGTGTTGCTATTTTACATGTATTACAAAAATGACGCACCAACATTTATCGACATGTATGATATCATCATCCAGCTGCAAGACGAGGGAGAAAAATATCTGCAGATAATGTTCAAAGCTTTGGGTATGCCAGGTGATGAGCTAAAACAAGCTCTATCATCTATTGCATCACTAAAGCCAGACTCTTTTGTTCCATTACTTAACAGAGTGGAGCAGTTTGCAACAGATCCAATATTAAAAAAAGTATTCTGTCAGAGACACGGTACAGTATCATTTGAGGAACTGATACAACCAGGCCATTACACCATAGTTAGAATATCTACATTAAATTTGGCTCATCATATTCAACCATTGGCAATTCAGGCTTTTGTTATAAAGCTGTGGTTTACTATTCTGGAAAGAGCTTCACACATCAAAGAAGAGGACAGAAATCAGGTGATTCTAGCTCTGGATGAATTCCAGATAGTAAAGGATTTACAGATTTTGCCGCTGATACTATCACAAGCCAGATCATATAGATTGGGAATGTTATTGGCTCACCAAACTATGGCGCAAATTGATGATAAACTACTAGAAGAGATTGTAGGAAACTCTGGAACCCAGCTTGCAGGAAGAATCTCAGGCAAGGATGCATCCAGATTGGGCAACGTATGGGATCCCAAATTCTCAAAGGAATTAACACAACAGATGGCCTCACAGGAGGATTTTCACTGGACATACAAGATGAGGGCAGCTCCAGGCCAGGAACAACCTACTCCAATCCAGTTTTGGTTGCCCACACCGCCTGATATGCCAAATAATGGGGAACAAATGAAGCAGTTCATCACATCTCAAAAGAAGAAATATCAAACAATTGAACAGCAATCCACCACATCTCTCATTTCAGAAGCCCAGACTGAATCAATCAAATGGATGAAATATCTAACTGTGCCACTACCTGAAAAGGAACAGTGGGAAATAATGCTGGTGCTATACCATAATGGGACAGAACCACTTCAGCTGGGACAGATTACTGAAAGACTGCAAGCTACTCAGCGAGACGATGTATCTGATGTTTTACATGGAATGGTTGAGAAAAAAATGTTGAATGTAGTGGATGATGAGAATAGAAATGCAAAATACTTTCTAGCTGGGGATACAAAATCCAAATATTTCACATTTGATAGTACAAAGATTGGAACAGCAGACGACATTCCATATCTTACAGAAAAGGCAGTGAACAGCTACCTCAAGAAAGGATATTTTGTAACAATTGCAGACCAATCAGTAAAAAAAGACGAGGACAGGACTGATCTGATAGCATATTCCTATGAGTCTGACAAGGCAATCTCAGTAGAAATAGAATCAGCTGCTGAAATTGCATCACATCCGGAAGCTGCAAGAAAGAACATGGTAAAATGGCCTGATATGGGATTTGCAGCCTATCATGGATGGGCCACAACTAACAGACTAAAAGAGATTAGAGAATCGCAAATAGAAAAAGGAAAAAGAAAAAATGTTTTGGTTTTTGTAGTTTAAAACTCGTATCCGTCTAGTGGGTTTGGACTGTCATCTTTGATTTGTTGTGTTGAATCAGATTCATTATTGTTTGATGTCACTTTGAAATCTTTTATTTTGGAAATCTCTGTTTTTGTAAGATGGACTACATGTTTTTTTAAAACTATTAGATCATCCACTAGTTCTACCAACAACGTACTGTTCTCATCCAGATCTAGTTTTTTTACAATATCTATGGGAATGCTGATACAATATGTCTTGCCTCCTTCTTTCCAGATATTTCTAACAGTGGTTTGATTCTCTGTCATATTGTATGATGGTTGTTTTTGTTATAACTCCGGATATTCCTGAGATAAAGTTCCGGATATTCCTGATATGTTAAGGGCTAACCAGGCACAAAAGTGACAAAAATCTATAGAATTAACCAAAAATTTCTCAAGTTCGCAATATACTATATTCTATATTTTATGATTAATTTTTCTGAGTTTTCTGGTCTATGAACATATAGAATCCTGTTCAAGTGACTAGTTTTTTTAATTTGTTTTAACAAAACAAGATGATTTGTGATTTGAAAACAACATGTCAAATTTTAATACATTTATCTGACGTTACGTAAGAAAATCATGAAACATATCAAACTCGTAGCAATTTCATTTTTTGTAATGTTTTTGATTCAATTGTCACTTGTAGACAAAGGTTTTGGAGAAGATACTGAAAAGTCTACTGTAGTGGTTTCAGAATCCTCCATAAAACATACAGTATATCTTGAATCGTTTGAAATTCCTGAATTGAAATTTGAGATTACCAATTATGGTCCATATGACATTACTATTGAAAAAATTATCCTTACGAACTTGTTGTCTGAGAAAAACGCCTTTGCATTTACTGACATATCAATAGACAAAGATGACATTTCAGTCATTATGGTTGATGAAAAGGTTTCATTTGATCCTTTACCTGTAACAATCAAAACTGGAGAAGACAAAATTTTTACTTTGATTGTGGGGGAAAAAATTAATTATTTTGAAGAGGGAATCGTTTCGGGTAAAGTTAGCATTGTGGGAACTGGATTTGATACAATTACAAAAGATGTCTCGATAGTTTATGTGGTATGGCCTGTTGTGATACTATTTTCTGTAATTATTGGAATTCTTATTTCAATGGTAGTAGGTTATTTTATATTCAGAAAAGAGATATGTGAAAAATTTGAGAACAGCGTAAAAGACGATAATAAAATTATTAAACACATTAACGAGCACATATCTGAGATAAACCTATATCGACAATTTTTTCCAAAAAAGGATTGGTGTAACATTGAGTGTGATTTTGAAAGAAAGGAAACAAGTCTTAAAGAATCAACTGATGTTACTTTAAATTCTGAAGATGTTCAATGGTACGAATCTACATATCTTTTTCTCCAGAGAAAATGGTTATTATTTCAACTCGAAAATACTATGTTCCAAGATAATCCTGACAATGAAAAGATTCCAGATATCGATGAATTTACCAAATCTCAAACACAGAAAAGAATTTCAACAGAAGTGAAAAAATTCTGGCAAAACAATAGGAATAGAAAAAAGAGCGCATATTTTGGAACCGTATCTCTGATCTCCAGTATTTCCGCATTCTTTGTTACAGAGACGTTTGTAGGAAATTACAGTTACAATATTGTTTTGTCTATGTTAACAGGATTTGCACTTTATCGAGCTCAGGACTTTCAGAAAATTTTCAAACGTGATTGATTGAATCATTATTCATGGTCGTTACTTTGTCATATTCATTAAAAATTCTTGAGAGAATTCATCAAAGTCTGCAGTCTTGACAGACAGTCTCTGATTCTCCTAAAGAGAATCCAAAACGGTACGTTAGTACAAGAGTTAGCCCTCAAAACTACTGACGTAGGGTCTTGGATTTCCTTAAGGGAAATCGTATGATAATACACAAGTTTTAGCCCTATTCTTTGAGATTCTCTATAAGAGAATCAAAGTCAAGCATTCCAGCGTACATATGACTCTAACAAATTTTTAATCGATTTTTTGTACAATGGGGATTGTATATTTCTAATCTGTAATGTTTTTTGTAATTCATATTTTTTTAGTTTCATTTCAATCTCTTTTCTATGTGATATACAGTACAGTCCTGATTTTTTACAGTCATTACAGTTCAGATATTTGGTATAGTTCACGATATTTGCCTGAAATAATCCCTTTTAGAATTAACTACTGAATTATCTTTAACGTATGAGTCATTTCTGAGGTTTCCTTATAGAAAATCCAATACAGAGTTGTCGCAGTATGGTTCCCATAGTATGATGATCATGTAGTGACTATTATGAAGGGAAGTATGATTGACGAATCCAGTAAATGAATGAAAGATAAATAAAAAATATTGAGAAATTTTATGATTGGTTAGTTTCTCTTTCTAGTTGTAGTACTACGCCTCTTTGGAGCTGTTCTTGATTTCTTTGTTGTTGATCTGGCAGTAATCTTCTTTTTTGTTTTCGTTGTCTTTGTCTTGGCAGTAGTTTTTTTGGCAGTAGTTTTTGGCTTTGTAGTTTTTTTACTTGTAGCAGTTTTTTTCTTTGGTTTTGGTTTTCTGTGTATGATTGGTTCGAGTAATCCCATCAAATATCTGATTGATTAGTAGCTAAAGTGATGATATCATGAAAAATAATCCACAAACTGATTAGATTATTTCATTCTATTTGAGAGATAATTAATTACTTCAAAGCATTATTTTGAAATTCTCTAAAAGAGATTAGGTTTGGTTTTATTATTTTCAATCATTTACTTTCATGAAGATAAAACGTTCCCCCTGTTCTGGAACAACCGACATTAAATTCAACAGTTTAATTTTTGAGAGTGCAGATGAAGAAATTTTTGTAACATATCTTAACTGTGAACTATCAAAGTCCAGATAGACAGAATTGAATTTGTCGCTTTTATTGATTTGTAATTTATCATTTCATGAGAATAAAATGTCCTTGTTGTACTCATTCATTTGCAGTCTCAGAAGATGACATATTTCTAGACTATTCAGATGATGTTGATTACGATGATTCAAACAAATATGTTTGGGAAGAACTTCCACTGTTACGATCCTCATGTGATTTTCCTAAAGAAAATCAAATGGATTCTTCAAGGAGGAATCACAATGATTTTCTTGAGAGTGGTGATTCTTTGGAGAAGAATCTGCCGTGAATGTAATTCTTTTGGAGGTTCTGATGTGCGTTGGACTGGTTTATCATCAGTTATTTTATTATCATCCTAGAATGATTCACAAAAATTGATTAGATAAGGATTAGGATACAAATTTTCAATTAGTGGATGATTCTCATACCTGAATATTAAATCATCAGCTAATTAGGGACTTCAATTTTATTCTGTCATTGATAAATAAGGCAATTCTAGTGATAACTATATCAGCTATTTTGATGGCAGGTACAATTTCAATTAATGATGTATTTGCAGTTACTGAAACTCAAAAGATTACAGCTTCAGACGGTGAAGAAGGTGACGAATTTGGCGGGTCTGTCTCCATTTCAGGTGATACTGCAATAGTTGGCGGTGATGACGCTGCCTACATCTTTACAAGATCTGGTGATGATGGAGTCTGGAGTGAGCAGGCAAAGCTTACAGCTTCAGATGGTGCAGAATTTGATGACTTTGGCGAATCTGTCTCCATCTCAGGTGATACTGCAATAGTTGGGGCACATTATGATGATGATGCATGTCCTTTGGATCCAGGCTGTAATTCAGGCTCTGCCTACATCTTTACAAGATCTGGTGATGATGGAGTTTGGTCTGAGCAGAAACTTGCAGCTTCAGATGCCGCAGAAGGTGACCGTTTTGGTTTCTCTGTCTCCATATCAAGTGATACTGCAATAGTTGGGGCAATTGGTGATGATTCTGCCTACATATTTACTAGATCTGGCGAAGTGTGGACAGAGCAGGCAAAGCTTATAGCTTCAGACGCTGCAGAAAATTACCAATTCGGCGTATCTGTCTCAATTTCAGGTGATACTGCAATAGTTGGGGCACAAGATGATCCACACGCAGGTGGCGGTTCCGGCTCTGCCTACATATTTACTAGATCTGGCGAAGTGTGGACAGAGCAGGCAAAGCTTATAGCTTCAGACGCTGCAGATGATGACGAATTCGGCGCATCTGTCTCAATTTCAGATGATACTGTAATCATTGGTGCAGCCTTTAATGATAACAATAACATTTCCAATTTCGGCGCTGCATACATCTTTACAAGATCTAGTGATGGAATCTGGAGTGAGCAGAAACTTACAGCTTCAGAAGGTGCAGAAAATAATACCTTTGGCGGCTCTGTCTCAATTTCAGGTGATACTGTAATAGTAGGTGGAAACCGTGATGACTCTGCTGATATCTTTACAAGATCTGGTGATGATGGAGTATGGAGTGAGCAGGCAAAGCTTATAGCTTCAGACGCTGCAGCATTTTACCGTTTTGGCTCCTCTGTCTTCATTTCAGGTGATACTGCAATAGTTGGCGGTGATGACGCTGCCTACATTTTTGAAATATCAACTAACAACCCTCCGACAGCATCAAATGATGATGTTGAGACTTTGAGAAATATTTCAGTTGAAATTGATGTTCTAGTCAATGATACTGATATTGATAATGACACACTGAGCATTGATTCAATAGGAACACCCTCAAATGGAATGGCTACATTTACTTCATACAAGATAAGCTATATTCCAGATAGTGATTTTGTAGGGCCTGATTCATTTGGCTATACAATATCTGATGGAAACGGCGGTTTTGCAACTGCAACTGCAACTGTTAATGTAATTACTACTCAAGAAGGCATTGCAAACCTTCAAGATGATGTAGATGCACTTGGTCTTTCACAAGGACCATTAAAGAATATCCTCAAGCAACTAAATGATAACAATCCAAAAAATGATCAAGCCGCATGTGGTAAAATATCTGGATTCATTAACAAGATAGGAGGATTCGTTGCTAGTGGAGACATAACCGCTGCAGAAGGTCAAGCACTAATTGATGCTGCAAAAGATATCAAAACTAGTTTGGGAATTTGTTAGATAGTTACTAACTAATTCTTTTTCTTTTTTTCTAAAATTTCTCTAAGCCAAATTTCCCAAAAATAATTTTAACTTTTCCTACTTTTATCTGATTGAATCACACCCATTCATGGAAATCAAATGCAAAGACTGCTCACACATACAGGATATGACATATGATGGCATGATCTTTGATGATGAGGGTGAATTGTCTTTGTAATTTATCTGGCAGCAGCAGAGTTTTCAAAATTTCAAAGTGAAGACAAAGATGAATAGTAGATTTGTCCTTTTATTATAATGCTAATACTGTTCCATGAAGATAAAATGCCCCAACTGCTCACACAAGTTTTCACCAACTGAGGATGAGATTATTCTTGATTACGATATTGACTACGACAATGATTCCAGGTTTGTCTGGGAAAAACTGCCAATTCTCAAATCAGTATGGATTGTTGATGATTCAAAGGATGATGTTTCAGAATCATGAACGGGATTCTGTTTGCCATTCTTTGCATGATTGGCATTACATATCATGGCATGTTTTACCATCTTCCAAGAATAATCAGAAAGTGATTCTGTGAGTACTATTATGATCATGTTTCTACGTTTTTCTTGCTTTTATGATACTCTGAATATTCTTTTGTGGAAAAGAAAACACAACATCAATTATCATTAGGAATTTCTTGCAATCCCTCAAATGGCATCCATCATGGAAATGCTATCATTGATGAATATGCAGAGGAGATAATCTGTGATGCATGTGGTGTTGTGTTGGAAGAAAAAACGCTGTCATACAATACACATGAAAAAGAGGATGTTGTTTTTTGAACTCCAAACACTCCATAGTATTTTTCAGTGCTGGAGTCATCTTGATACTTGTGTTGTTTCTGATGGATGTGCCAATGAATGTAATGCCTGAATCATTGCAAAATCAAATTGTAGAGTCAAATCTAAATGTGCAACAACAAGATGATGATCAAAATATCCTACAAGAAGAATACGACATCATTAAACCAATACAGAAAAAATTTGTTGAACAAATGAACTGTACTGAACTAAATCAATTCATTTTATCATTTGAGAAAGGATGGGGTAGTGTCATTCCAATGTATAATGAAAAATGTTCTTAGTTTGTTTTTAAACCAATGAACCATACTATTTCGTGAAAATTGGTGTTGCCTTCTTTTCTATTCTGTTAATTTTTGGAACATTTGTTGTTCCACTAAACACCGATAATTCATACGGTGATGGAATATTACTCTATACGGTTCATAGAACTGCAGGAAGTGTAGAAGTAAACACTGAAAATCTCACCAAAGAGAGATGCTTTGTCCATGTAAAGATTGATGTGTACTCTGCACACCATAATGAATTTCACAGAAACAATCCTGATAAGACATTTTATCCCGGAGATGCGTTTGACTATGAAATTACAACATGGAAAGATGGGTGCAATCCTGACTTTTGGCAGCCATGTCCAATGCAGTCAACCCCAAACAACTCTGCACCAAATGGCCCTAACTGTGTAAAAGATGTAATCTATGGTCCTGACAATGATTCAGGTACTGCAGTAATTGATCCTGACTATGCAGGTGGTACAATCTCAATATCAAAACAGGCAATATCCGAACAATGGGTTTGCCATAAAGGTGCAAGTGGATGGAGTTGTAACTGGAATACGATTACTGCCAGTGCAACACAGGCAGTTCCGGGAAGATTACCAAACATGACACTTGACATGTGGACTGTTGGCGAAGAGTTTACTGATGACCAAGGATATCTTTCTAGAAACTTGGATGAGACCTATTATGTTTGGGATGCAATCAACGTTGTACACAATCCGTTTTATCTTTTCAAAAATGATAGAGTTGGAACAATCTTTGTAGAATATGAAAAGATACATCCACCGTTAAATTTGGAAGATGAATACTTTTGCGATACTGCGTTTTGCGTAAATACCATGCCACTTTTAGGATTTGAGGACTGGACTCAAAACTTTGATTACGGTGGTGGCAATACCGTGTTTAATGCCACATCAATTGCAGATTATGGTGAGCATGAAATTAGATACATTACTAGACTGTACAATATTGCACCACAGATAGATCAGACAGAGCAGTTCATCAGGGAATTGGTTGTGGAGTACAATCCAATTTACGATGTCTATGTGTTTACCGTACTGCAAGATGATGGCAAAACTGCATTTGATAACAGAATAGGGTATGCGCTGCATTACTTTGGTTCTGAGAGTACTGCTGCAAACCCTGATGACGTCATAGGAGTTTATGAAGACAGACGTTCCAAGATTAATGATTATTTCTTCACCACCTGGGGGGCTGACCCCTGGGTATACCAGTTCATAGACGGAACAGTTGGTGCATCGCCATTCTCTGACGGAGTAGAATTGACATGGAATGAGGCGCACGATGTCGGGATTGTGACGCTGGAATCACCAGTCGGAGTATCAGTTGCAATTGATGCTGACCTGATATTATCTGCATTTCCCGGAGTAATCCCATTTGAGGTAAACAGCGATGGCACTGCAAACTTTCTCAAGGCAGGATACGGCAAGGTAAAGTTTGACTACGACGGCCTTGATGACGTGGTAGTGGATCCGATACAAAAGATTCCAAGGTATGAGAATGCGACAGTATTCAACATTTTAGAGTCCGACCATTTCGCAGGATTTAACAACACGTTTCTGACTGATTCCATCGAATACATGTATCCTGAGAATCATTTCTGGAATACGATTAGAGTAACTGCATTGGACAAGGACGGCAACGTAGATGGAACCGTTGACCTGGAGCTGACAGTAATTCCAAACTATTCCATAGCAGGTACCTTTGACATTGACGAGTATCTGTATGACAAGGTAATCTTTGATTCAGACGATGACGGATTCTCACAGATAATAACCGGACTTGACAGCATGGGAAATGACATTGTTATTGTAAACGGTGATGAGGTCTATCCGCTGGATAATCTAATTATGGCAGGAAACGGTTCCATTACACTGGAAAAGACAAGAAGAGTCCTGACATCATTTACGCAATATGCAGAAATTACAGACCAGGCATTTGATCCAAACAATGTCAATGACATTTCTGACAAGTATCTGCTTGATACGGGGGACGCAATCATGGCAATACCATTAACCACTTCCCTGCAGACACTAAATCCGTACGAGTTGCAGATTACAGCTAGTAATGGTGATGCTGATCCTGTAACTCATACATTTTTACATCCGTGGTATGAATTTTCAATTGATTACAATTACACGCTGAACATGGCAGATGACAACATACTGGATCTAAAAAGGGATCCTGCAAACCCTCGTATAATGTTCTACAAGTACAACGAGAACTTTGGGACAGTCCAGAGTCTTATCATAAACGGAATCGTGATGACAGGTGATGACAAATTGCCCTCCTGCTTTGGCGTAAAGTCAGTCGGAATATGTCCCATTCTGGTTCCAGAGTCAGAGTATCTGGCAGAGCTTGACATCACAGCAGAGAACATGTGGGGAGGAACCGCAAGTGTGACACAGCCTGAAATAGAACATCTCGAGCCAGTAATTCCGAATACTGTCGAGGCGATACTTGGACTTCACGTGTATGATTGGATATTGATATTGATTGTTCTGATGATAATGCTGGTATTGGGATACAAAATTTTCAAGAGGTTCTTTTTATCTGAATACTAATGGGATATTGGAGAGAGATAATGGAGAGAAAAATAAACTTGCAAAAAAGAGATTACATCTCAAAGGAAAAAACCTATGTGCAGTACAGAATCAACATTCCACTTGAATACATCAGGAGATTAGGTTGGAATAATAATGAATCCCAAAAACTGCAAATGAAATTCAAGAAAAGCAAAAACAGAAAGTTCTTGCAGATTCAAGTTGAGGATTGAGTACAAGGAATTCTATTTCATGTAAATTGTGCATTTCCACCATCGTGTTGTATTGTGTGATCTGCAAAATACACTGAGTTATGTAAATAACCAAAATAGCTAGCATTTAATTTGCATGTGTCGCATCTTATTGGATATGCAGTATTGTTAAGGTCTAGAGGAATATGATTTTCTAAACATTTTTGATTATGATATAACTGTCAAAACCTCAGAAGGAAAAGTCAAACTAAAAAATAAAGTCTTTGGTGATGAGGTGTTGAGAGATGCAATAACAAAATACAATAAAAATATACATCCTATTGAATAATCCCATTTTTGTCTTATTGTCATCCAAAATATCCAGCAAATTATTGCCAATTTTGTCTAGTTCTACTGGATCAATTTTTGTTGTAGATTTTGCATAACAACATTTTATTTGGTCAAACCATGAATCATGACATATTTGCAATTTACCAACATGTTTTGGAATTAGATGGATTTTACCTATTGTAAATCTTTTATCAGGATCAGTGTACTCTTTTTCAAGTGTGTCTGCCCTATTTTTAATTTCAGATTCTGTTTTGTAAAATTCATTGTGCAATCTTGCAATCTCTTTCGTGGTCTCCTCTAATCCTCGAAGATCTTTAATAATTTCATCACTTCCTTTTACAACAATATCTTGATTATTACATCCTGAAAGTTTGTACTGTAATTGAATCAATGAAAGTTGATTGCTAAATAATAAGACCTCCATTACTTCTCTGAAATTTGGCATGATTTTATTTTAATAATATTTGGCATGATTTTATTTTAATAATATTTGGCATGATTTTATTTTATCTCATAATCCTGTGTAAGATGCGCATACTGATCACTTCTCTTAGTTTCTCTCTTCGATTTTACTGCATGGTATGCAAGACCTGCATAGAAGAACAGGCAGCTGAAATCGCTAGAAAAGTATCGAATTTATCAGATCAAGAAACTAGCAAGGTAAAATCATTTAATCGTGGTTATGCCTTGTTTTTGATGAAAAATTACAGAATTCATGCAAAGTTTGAGCCTGCCATTCAGGAAAAAGAGATGTTTGATACGACGCCGATGACAAAAAGATCATGACTAGAATAAGGTTTGATAAATTCTATAAGAATAAGTTATGGTATATTCGTAAATTATTGTTACCTTGGTTCAAAATCAGAAATTGTTAATATTCCAAAAACAATCAAGTTTGTAATAATATGAATAGCTTAGAGAAATTTTTTGAAAATATCCCTAAAGATAATACTAGAAAAGTCCTAAACAACTCTGTCGAAATTGATAAATCTGTATTTTATCCTAGGCACACAAATCCCAATACAAAAAAAATCTATCTACTGAGCAAAAATTCAGTCATAATAATTGATGGGCATACAAATAACATGATTAAAAAATTAGATATCAAAAACACTATTTCAATCATAATTAATCCAAACACAAACAAGGTTTATTTGTTGAGCTCCGATCCTGGTATGATTACTGTACTAGACGGATTTTCAGATTGTAAAGATTGTGTCTTAGAAGGCTCTTTTGATTCAAAATTGAAACTCGAAGAATTTCTCTCTCCACGTCACTTTCAAATAGATTATACAAAAAATTTGTTATATGTAATGAACAAAAAATTAGACTCTGTATTTGTCATTAACGGTACCGATAATAAAATTATTCAAACCATTAATGTGAATAATGTGGAAAGTATTGATCTTAATTCAACAATAAACATTTTGTATATTAGTTGTGCAACAAAAAAATCATGGTTTGGTCAAAGCCATGATAATGAGTTGATATTATTTGATACAGAAACTAATCAAATAACTAAAACCATCAATCTAGGTACTTTTTCCTGGATGATTAATTCAAATACAAATAATCTCTACGTTTGGTATTATTTAGGAAATGTGTTAGTGATAGATGGCAAAAATGGTGAAATAATAAAAACAATAGAAGATTGTAAACTTTCTGACTGTTTTTTCAGTTCTGCAACAAACAAACTGTATGTATTTTCAGCATCGAATGATTCCATTTATTTAATTGATGGTAAGACTAATCTTCTCATTAAACGTATTAGCATAAAAAACCCCGGAAATGTAATCATAAATCAAAAAACCAATAGAGCATATGTTTTAGATACTAACAATCAATTTGTTTATGTCATAGATGATTCTACTGGAGAGTTAATAGATACAATATTGCTGCCATTTGAGGGGTCTCTTCTTAGAACATCTGTGACAATTAATCTAGAAAAAAATATTTTGTATGCTTGGAAATTTACTGAAATTGACGAAGGTAGCAGTAACATTGATTTTTTTATATTCAATTTATCGACAAAAAAATTGCTTAACAGTTTTTACAGTAATGATCTTAATTGCGATATTGAAATTGATGCAAATTCCAATCAAATCTTTATTGCATATTTCCCAAAAAAATCTATTTTTGTGTTGAATCATGATGCAACAAAGATTATAGAAACCATAGATGTCGAAAAAGGAAAAATAAAATTTTATACTTTGCCTGAAATAAACAAAATTTTATACACAAGATCAACTTTTTTTAAAAAATACTTGGGCATGATTAATTAACATATTTTGAGTTCAAATTTCGCTCCCAATTCCAGATTCAAGCGTTTAGAGCCGTTATAAAATAATATACTTGTCTAATTTTTCATTGCTTTTAAAATAAACCAGAAATATTTTTTTTTGAAATCATGTATCGTTGTTACTGTTCATCTAAAAAATAAGATTTGATATTCCATATGTTGTAGGTATGAACCCCTTTTAAGCAAATCAAAATACCATTTTGTGAAAAAAACAACCTCAATTCTATTTATGATGATAACAATAATGATGATTATTTTAGGTAGTATATCTGCAACTCCATCTTTGGCAACGACTCCTCCTTACAATGGAATTGATTATAACCAAAAGTTGGCATGGCAGCAAGAGCACCTGTGGAATCTTGGAAAAAATCTCACCATTGGGGACTCTTACACCTATAGAATATGTGATCCTGATGCAATTCTGAACTATTCTGCTGAAGTCTATCACTATTTCACAAAGAATTTGGAGCACAACGGCTCCCTTTGCTATGTCATACAGATGGATTTTGTAACCCTGGTATCAACTGATGAGAATCAGATAGATGGCAACATCTGGATAGTGCAGGCTACAATCAGTGATGATTTTTCAAATGAGGTGAGAAATTCGGTATTCCATGTAGATGCTGAATCCTTTGAGGTTAGGTCTGCTGACACAATCCATCCTGATACCATAAGATACGCTGACTCACTCCAAGATACGATATTTTCAATCCACAAGTACACTGCAACCCAATCAAAGTTGTTGCAACCCGGAGTCACCTGGGGAGAGGTAACAGAGTATCATGACCGGGGACAGAATCCGCAAATGAAAGTTCTTGATGAGATGAAATCAAATGTTACTCCGTATCACTTTGAGATTCTAACGCAGAAAATAATATCAGAACAAAAGGGGATTGACGTGTTTTCGGTGGGATATGAGATTGACATTGCAGATGCATCTGACTTGATCACAGATGATAAGAAAATAAAAAATGAGGAAGACACTAACAACATTACAAATCATTATCTTGTCAGCTCACATTTACCATTTCCAGTATCGGGATTGCACTACAACCCGTCATACGTCATAGAGCCCCACAAGGAGTACGAGTTTGAGCTGATCACATATCTTGAGACAAAGTCAAACAGACCACCACAAGAACCAATAGATAACGTTGTAATAGTTGACGTTGATCCGGACTTGCCAATAACAGAAAGAGGTACAATTGAATTAACATTTCCAGATGATGTTATTCCAGATGATGATGTCACAATTGATGATCCTGTTCTAGATGATAACACAGTTGATAATAATTATGATGATGAAGGTCCTGATGTTATAATTATTCCAGATGATGATACCATTACAAATGATGATTCTATCCAAGATGATGTTATCACTTCAAACAATTCTCAACCATCTCAAAATGATTCTACGATACCAGTAATAGTAATTTTAGCAATAGTTCTTGGTGCAGCAGGAATCGTTATTTGGAAAAAACCTTCGTTCCAGTGGAAAAAGAAAAATCAAAACATCACAAGAAAGAAGATAATATTTACAGACAAGATCAACCTGGAGATTGACACTGTTGAACCGTAACCATTTGCTTTTAAGCAAAATGAGATGATGATGTAATGGAGCAAAACGAGCTAGTAGTCTTTGAGAACTTTTCGATTCTAAACCAAAAGGCCATGGCCTTACCAATCGGCAAGGTCTCAATCAGGCAGGTTTTACTCATAACTATGGGTTTCTTCCTTGCCACCATCGTGTATTTGGCTACAACTGATCTGATGTACGCAGGCGTATCATTTGCGCCATTTGTGATAATATCTATGATCAACACCAAGATCGTGTCCCTTGACCAGATTATTAGAAATAATATTTCATTTTTAATCAGAGGAACATCCCTATCAAAGAAATACCTGAACTCGCTGAAATCAAAGAGCAATGATTCCTCTCAAAAAGTAGAGTCTAAAATAACTCCAATCAAAGAAAAGAAAAAGCAATTGTTCTCTTTGGGGGAAATGATAAAGTCAATAGAATCAATCATCCTAAAGAAACCAAAAAACAAAGATGATGATGAGGAAAACTCTACTGGTGCAAAAACGAAAATCAAGAATCATTCAGTTATACTGACTGTACATCAGGATAATAATTTCATAACACTATCTAATCTAAAGGGAGGTAGCAACAAATTCTCAAAAGAAAAGATTTTGAATTACTTGGAATCATCACTTGATGGAGTAAAACTTGAACCATCTGATTATCAAATCAAAAAAGGAATCGTAACAATTTTTCTGCACAAGTCAAAAAAATATTCCATTAAGGTAAACAATGAAAAGATAACAGTTCAATAGGGCTAACTACATCATTTTTTCCCTTTTATACAATTCAAAATGATTATTCAATGATTCGTTCAAGAAGTCAAGACAGCAAAGGTGACGAAGGCGGAGTAGGCAAGTTCATTGCACTGCTTGTTGCAGGAATTTTTGCACTGATACTCATTACGATTATCGTGCCAAACGTTCTTGGAGTAAGTGTGAACTATTTCTGCATCACACCAGAGTCTGTACTTAACGGAATGACTACAAACTACTGTGTAGTAGACGGTGATGGTGTTGCAACCGGACCGGCAGCAGACAACGTGTTCCTGCCTGATGCGGTAAGAACAACTGCCGGTGATCTGATCAGTACATCATTCATTGCAGTATCAATTGGTATCATACTGGTTGGTGCAGTAAAGATTCTACAATACAGAATTGTAGCTCAGATTCCAAAATCTGAAAAATCAACAATAGCAGCATAGAGGAAACCATACGAAACAATGACGCCAATGCATGAGATTTGGACAAAACTAAGGATGAGGAAAATTCATGTCGGTGTCAAGCTGGTTCTGCTGTTTTCCCCCCTATTTTTTTACTTTTTTTTGGAAAAGCCTGAATTACCTACAGTTATCTATGGATTGTTCCTGTTCTGGGGAGGGACATTATTCTTGGACATGAACATCACCATGTCCCTCAAGGACATGGTTGGAAGACACGAGTCAAATGACATCTTTCGTAATTTATACAAGAAATACGGCAAAAGGGCAATCTCATTGCAGCTTGGAATCGAATCGGCCTTTGTTGTATTTTTCCCAAGCATTGCAACATTAAGACAACCAGGAGAATCATTTGTGGTTGATATTATGGGGTCTGCAATCCTTGCGGGAATTGTTGGGGTACTGCACATTTTTGCATGGAGAAATAACAAAAAAGAGATTCAAAAGATACAGGATATAGGATTAATCTAGATTATTTTCTTTTAATCATTTATTTTTCTCATTCTTTTTTTTCATGGTGTAAAATGAAATGAGCATGCCGATTCCAAACCCAAACAGTCCTGCAATGATGTGGGTCACTGATATTATTATCATGCAATATCATTTACTTTTGCTTTTAAGCAAATGATAATACCATTCCATGAACCTGATGGGCGGGAAATCATCTGCAAAACTTACTCCTCACTTTGAGTACGGCTACATCATAACTCCGGGAAATTTTTTGAATCTCAAAGAGGAGAACAAGCAAAAGAAACTTGGTCAGTTCTTTGATGTGCTGCGAGTAATTGAAAAGCCGGTCCGAATAACAATGTCAAAAAAGATAATGCTGATCACCATAGAGGGTAAGGAGCAGCCAATGCCCGTCATGCAGGTGCACATCGAGTCAAATGAGCCACTGTCCGACATACTCAACCAGATAAAGTTTGACTTTGTTGCAGAGCAGAGGCCGCCAAACCTGATCATAAAAAAGGAATATCTGAAATCAATGATGCTGGCAGAGATAATGGATGGCGGTGTAGAATCAGATCCAATTTACGCATCCACATATTGCCTGGAATCGCTTCCTGCAAGATTGTCATACGCGTGGATAACGTCCATTTTCACTGAAGTCTCCCACATACAGATGTGGTTCTCGCCAATTGAAAATAATGATGCTGAAATTCGATTAAACAGATTCATCAATTTTATCGAAGAGGATGCAAAGACCAGCCAGCAGTCAAGGGAACTGCATGAGAAGGCAAAAAACACCAGAACCTTGCTGAACCGTAGCGAGACAAAACTGTTTGAAATCATAGTAAACTGTACCGTCATGACACCTGACAAAAAGCAGCTAAAGGCAGAGGAGACAAAGTTTCTTGACAAGGCAAGACAGCAAAAAGGTTCGTTTCATCTAATACAATCACAGCAGGCCCAAGTTTTCTTTGAGGGGTTTGGTCAAAAGCTAACTTTTGATCTGGGGTCTTGCTCAATTCTGTATGCGTTTGCATCAGCTGATATGCTGGAATTGCCAAACGGAATTCCAGTGGGAAGAAACATCATAACAAAGGGTCCAGTAATATTTGATATCCTAAAGAGGACAAACCTCAACGTCGGAATAATCGGGACATCGGGTTCTGGAAAATCATTTACTACAAAATTATTAATTTACAGATTATCACAAAAATATCCGGACTCTCACATCTACATCATTGATCCAACAAACGAGTACGGCTCCATTGCACCATTTCTCGGGATGGAAAAAATTGACATTACTGGAGCAGAAGAGCTAGGATTAGATCCGTTTCAGATTCTAGAACCATCTGATGCAGCAGATATACTTGGTGAAATAACACATGCACCTGACAAGACAAGAATACAGTTCCAAAAGTATTCAGATAAAGTGAAGACACTGTCTGAATTCCATGATAAACTGGATGACAAGGACAGTCAATACCTTGACCATCTGATTGACGGGCCACTCTCAAAGATAATGTCTGGCACTCCAAAGATTACGACCCAGAAGAAAATCATAATGTCAATGGGAAAAGGTAGTACTGCTTCTGAATCAGAGGCGATGATACTCGTGTTACTTTTGAATAAAATCTACAAGATATGTAATGAGTTACCGGTAAGGACAAGAAAAATTATAGTAATTGATGAGGCATGGAGAATGTTTAAGATGCCACGAACTGCCAAATACATCGACATGATTGTACGTATGGGAAGAAAGGTCAACATCATGTTTGTCTTTGTGTCCCAAAGAGTAGATGACATTGCATCAGATGCGGGGGCCATTGGCAAAATCATTGACAACATGGCAACTAAAATTATGCTTATGGTAAACGAGCAGGCAGCAGATACTGCAAGAGAGGTGTTAAATCTCTCTGAGATTGAAAGGGATTACCTGACAAAATTTTCTCCGGGTCAGGCATTGTTTTTGGCAGATGACTATAAGGTGGTGACAAAGTTTGAGCCAACAGATGAGGAAAGAAAGATGTTTGATACCACCCCAACTGAATAATTATTTCCCCTTTTAAGCAAATGATTCATCATTTTCTGTGAAGCTAAATTTCAGGTCATCGCATGATGGGTTTGTCTTTACCATTCCTTTGATGCTGGCAATCGGATTAATTATTTTCACAGCAGTAATAGTACTTACCCAGGCGGTAGTCGCAATCGGTGGTCCCCTAATACCTCAGCTGGTCACTGAGATGCCAAGGTTCTTTGACTATGATGACATTAAAGGGGATCTAATACTTGATGGTGATGGCAATCCTGCTGCAAACGAGAGAACTGAGCTGTACTTTGGGTTGTTTATTTTTTCATTTATCATTCTGGTAATAATCGGCATACTGTCAATTCTCGTATTACTTTTGGAGTCAATAAAGTGGGTCAATCCTGGAATCGCTTGGCGATTACTGCGTAAAGTAATTCTGCTGATTCCATTTTTTGCAATATTTCCGTTCCTTTGGGACTTGTGGGCCATAACAATTGAGAGCACATCAATGGCATTGCTAGAGTTTAACAGCGGTGGCATTGATGCTGCAACTAGAACTGCTACTTTATGGCAATCCATGGGCGGAGTAATTCCTCCTGGTGCATTTGACCCGTTGGAATGGAGTAACGCGTTTGTTGATCCAGGTGCATTTGCACAGGGAATAATGAAGGACATCTTTCTGGCATTATTCAAAGGATTTGCAGTGATGTTCATGACCGCGATGGCATTCATCATCAGTACCATAAGGATAATGCTGACAATGGTCTTTGCAATGTCAATTCCATTGGTGTTAGTGCTAGGGTTGATTCCGTTGTTTAGAAAACTCAAAGACTTGGTTGTAAACAACCTGGTTGGTCTGTCACTGGCACCAATATTTTCTGCATTAATTCTTACAACCGGTATGGCTTACCTGGATTCAACTGACTTGCCCGGAATGCAGGACTGGTTTGCAAGCCTGGCAGTAGGATTCCTGACGGTGTTTGCACCGGTGATACTGGCACCAATTTTGGGAACTCTGACAACCCAAGTGGGACAGATGATGAGTACCGCAATAATGGGTGCCGCAATAATCGGTGGATCCGCAGGACAGGGCGCGCTAAGCGGAATAAGCAACGCGTCAAACCAGATGTCCGGAGCTGCAGGACAAATGGCAATGATGGGTGGAGCAGCAGCCGGTGGCGCAAGTGCAATTGCAGGAAGAGGAATGTCATCAGGACAGATTGGCACTTTCACAAGCGGTGCCGCTCATACGATGGGTGGTGCCAATGGTGGTGGTTTTGATGGAGGGGCTGGACCGATGGCGTTTGGTGGAGGATCTCCAAATGTACAGCAAGCAGGAATGGGTGGAATGCCCGGAGTAGGAGGAGGAGCAAACAATCCTATTCAGCAGACTCCAATGTCATTTGGCGAGAAATTCAAGGCTTATGGAAAGGCAGGAATCTTTGGAGCCGGTTCGGGAATGGCAGCAGGTGCCGTACAGTCTGGTGCAAATGCAATGCACATACCAAGAATGGCAAATCCAATTGTTCACAACTTGCAAAACGCTGGGGCTGCAAAGGGAATCCAGGTTGGGCAGCAAGCATCAGCCAATCATTCCCTTAACGACATTGGTAATTCTATGACAGCCATGGAGCCAAACATCAATATTCAGACTTCACAATCTGTAATGCCAGGAAGCATACCAAATGCCACCCATGTGACAGACTTTGATGGTTCCCTGGATAACATGGGTGATGTCAGCCGTGGTCATCAGATATTGGAATCACCAGAGAATCAAAATGAATATCTGAACATTCAAAGACAGAATGTGGAATACTATGAGAACATGCAACCCGAGATACAAAACCAGATTGATCAAAAAATTCTGGAACAGTTAAACCAACATCCCGCAAGTGCAGGTAAAGTTGTTGATGCGGTGAAAAATGGACAAGGAAAAAATCTTGACATTAATGAAATTTAGAAAAAGCATTCAAATTCAAAATCCTTTTGTATTTTGAAATCACATCTAAACCATATGGTGCGAATAGAATTTGAACATGGGAATCCTAGATGAGTTGGAATTTTTCAAATTTCTATAATTTCTGACTTTGCGACTGAGTCAGATATTTTGTTACAATAAAATTATTTAAGAATGCTCCAAACAAATTATTAATTTTTCTTTTGATATTTTTCCCATTCTTCGTTTTCTTTTTGCATTTGCTTTAGTTCTTTTTTGTATTTCTTTTCATCATATCGTCTTCCTCCCATTGCTCTGATTACTTCCAATGGTTTCTTAGACATGAATGGATGAAACTCTTTTGCAAACTCGTACTCTTGTTCTGTTAGATATCTTCCAAGTATTGAGATGTAAGCATCAGAACCAGTAGTGTAAAGATATGCTTTTTCTTGAGTTTCCGGCATAATTGTTCCCTGAACCATTTCTTTGGTAAGCATGACGTCATATAATGTTGGAAGCGCAAACCACACTGGTTGCTCTTTGTCATTTTTCTGTAATATTGATGGCAATCCTTTTCTAAACTGAATTTTCTCTTCTTCAATGATCAATCCAGGATTTGCAATGTTCTCAGTCTGATATTTTATCTGAATCGGCCTATCTTTGGCATTTTTTAATTGATAAAAATAATCATTTAATGTAACCCAAGCATTTCTTTTCTCATCATACCAAGCATCATTCCATATGTGCTCATCTGGAATTGATTGTGGAATGTTTGGATGTCTGAAATATTCTGTGTTCTTTGAATATTCAATTGTGTTTGTTAATTCTGAAATGTTTGATTTTGCCTTGTTAATTTTCTCCAGGACTTGCAATCTTTCTTGCTGTTTTCCTTCTGTACTATCAAATTTGTATTCATCTTGAGCAAGTTTTGTTTTATTCTCATCTGGTAATTTTTCTAAGAATGGAATCTGAACTCCTTGTCTGAATTTCTGGTTTTTCTGTGAAAGCATAGTTGTACTCAATATAATGAACCTCCGTTTCTATAAAAGGACTTTTGAAATTTTCGTGCGATAGACATGCTGTTGTTTTTGGTGTCATCTTCATAGCTAATTTCATCTATGAAATCCAAAAACCATTTTTTGGACTTTCACTTGTAATAGCGTGATTAGTGTTATCTTCATTTACCCAATATGACACTACAATTGATCAAGTCTTTGATCCAAACGAAGTAACTGACATTTCAAACAAGTATCTGCTGGATACCAAAGACGGCATACTGCCGATTCCACTGACTACGGGACTTGATGCCTTGTCGCCATTTACAATATCAATCACTGCTGATAATGGTTCCATGGAATCCACAAACGAGTTTGATCACATTTGGTATGATTTTTCAATTGATTACAACTATCAGCTAAACATGGATGATGATAACGTTTTGAACATTAAGAGAGACCCGGGAAACATGAAGGTGTTGAAATATTTCTATGATGAGAACTTTGGTGTACTGGAATCACTATTCATTAATGGTGTATCCTATGATGATGATGATGATGGTGAATTGCCTGAATGCTTTGGGATAAAGTCAAGTGGTGCATGCTACATCTCAGTACTTGACGAGCATCAGTTATCAGAACTAAATATCATCGGAGTCAACATGTGGGGCGGAGAATCCACAATAACATTACCAGAAATTACACTAGAACAACTAAACCCTGTTACACCGGATCCGATTCATTATATCTTTGAAGGTCTCATCTATGAATGGGTAATCATAATTCTTGCCTTGACATTTGCAGCATTTATGATCCTCAGAATTGTCAAAAAATATAGCTCAGACAGATAAACCTGAAAACTGGCAAAGCTTATCAATGCCTTTTAATTTGCTGTATGCATATCATTTTGATGATCCAAGATAAAGACAGACTTGTTCAGGAATTCAGAACTATCTTAGATATGGATAACTATGATCATAATGAGATAAATGAAAAACTTGCTGAAATCATAAAAGATGTAAGAAGGTTACATCCTGCTGGCAGAGATGACTGATCTGCCATATATAATGAATCTATGAACTTGTGACTTGCTGTAGGCGTGAGGATATTTCAATAGTGATACTTTTAGGCGTGAGGATATTTCAATAGTGATACTTTTAGGCGTGAAACACACATTGTAATTATAATGAAAATATGCCCAAAAGACGAGATAATAAGTGATTTTGTAGGCGTAATTGGACAGATTGGCAAAAAGCCTTCTGATGAGATAGAACTAAAACTGCAAAAGATAGTTGGTAAGGTCCGACCCCATATTCACTAGGTAACCTGATTACTGTCATCCTCATTTGTAACACCATAGTTTCTACCTTTTAAGATAATCTGCATCATGATGTATCTGTGAAAACAATCAAACTGCAACATAGAACGTATCTTGGAGCCGACCGAACAATAAAATATCTTCAGCACAGAATCAACATGCCTGATGACATTATCAAAAGATTAGGTTGGGATCAAGGGAATCAAATAATTCTAAATATCAATCACAAAAAGAAAATAATAATCCTGGAACTTGAGACCAAAAATCAGCACTAGTACTTTGATGACAGCTCATTAAAAAGGCATATGGTACCTGTCACAACAATGCAGCAATAGCATTTAGATCATTCTACACAATTCTACTATTTTGTTATATTTCATATGGTATCTGATATGTCAGTGTCTTCTAACAGTATAACAATCTGGAAGTGTTACAGATGTAACTTGACCTTCAAACACGAAACTTCTGCTATCTTGCACACCAGACTCTCAAAGCATCCACTACGACAAACAAAAGTATTGATTGCCTAATTATTGATCAATAACGCCAACAATATTTTTTCCTTTTAAACAAATACAGATAGTCTTTTGTGAAAAAGATCAAGATTCATCTGCAACTGTTTGTAATTGGTGTAATTATTACTGCTATGGTCGGATTGACATACGATGATATCATGATGCCCAACTCATATGGGATAGTAGATTACAATCAACAAATCTCAGATCAAAAAAGTAACTTGTGGGAATTAGGAAAGAATCTCTCAATTGGGGATTCCTACACATACAAGATTTGCGATCCTGATGCAATACAGACTTCTGCTGCAAACTATCATTACTTTACTCAAGGGAATGAAAACCACAACTCCAGTGTATGTTATATGATAAAGATGGACTTTGTGAACCTGCTAAACTCTGATGAAAATCAGATTAACAATGATGCATGGGTAGTACAAGCGGCAATTAGTAATGTTGCAACAAATAGGGGTGACGTTAAATATTCTGTATTTCATGTGGATTTACAAACCTTTGAGGTAAGATTAGCTGATACAATCCACCCTGACACCATAGAATATTCTGACTCGCTGTAAAAAACTTTGTTTTCTCTTTTCAAGTATACTGCTATTGAACCACAATTATTGCAGATCGGTACAGGCTGGGGTGAGGTAACTGAAGCACTGCGTGAAAGAGGAGCAAATCCACACATGACGGTGCTTGATGATGCCCAGAAATACTCTGTGACTCAAAACAACATACGTATGATTGAAAAACAGAACATCCCAGTTACAAGAAACATCGCAGATGCATTCAAGGTCGGATATGAGATTAACATTTTTGATCCCTTCATCATATCTGAGGACAAGAAAAAAAAGAAGATGGTAAAAGAAGAAGACAACAACAATGTAACAAATTACTTTTGGATATCATCAGATTTTCCATTTCCGTTATCTGCTATATCTTACAGTCCAGTGCACACAGTGCAGCCCCAAAAGCAATACGAGTTTGAATTAGTGGCATTTCTTGCAAACAACAATAACATTGATCTAGGAACAAGACATGTTTTTGAGGAATCAAAAGAGAATGCTATTCGTGAAATACCAACAGAGACGGGTATAATTGAATTAACTTTTCCTGATGTTGTAGTTACATCTGATGAGGATATTGTTGTAGATGTAGTTTCAATTTATGATGATGTTGTGGTACATGATGATGTAGTTCTATCTGATGATAACATTGATCATGTCTCTGTTTACAATACTATTCAATCAGATGATGTTGACTATGCCAAGATCTGCAGGCCAAAAAAATCTCAAGGTTGTATGATGAGGAACATGAATATTTCCATGTGTAAATAATGTTAACAAGGTTAACAGGCAGCCTATATACAATTAATCAAAAACTAATTCATGAAGGCCACAAGACAAGAAAAAACAACCAATGAGACAACAGATTTCTTTGAAAAATTTGGTGTCGGTGAGCATCTGAACCATCCAAACTTTGCAATGGATGACTGTGACTTTGAGGGAATGACTGATTGATGGCATCAGACATCTTATGCTCACCAAACTGTTGGTGCAAGCAAAAGAAAAAGTCAGATTTGAGGAACAGTGACGAAACATGAATCCTAGAAAAAACTGAGTGGGAAAACAGAAATGAATAAAATCCAACAGTGTCTTTGTGACGCTCCAAAGGTTGTCAGTCTTAATTTTGAATATGAAGGTGATAAGACAACCGTCAAATTATGTGCAAGATGCAGGGATGATCCTGATTTTGCTAATCGTAAAGATGAAAGGGTTTTGAAATGACCTCCTTTACAAGTTACAAAATTACTGACGTTAACTCCAAACAATCCTTCATTGTAAATTCACCAATTTATGAAAATGTCGAGCTAATGACAATCGGTCTGGAGAACAGATTCTCAGTATATCCAAAATCTAAAACCATCAATCGCTCGGTGCAGGTTAGCATGTTTACCTTCGGGTGTTCATTCTAGATCGAAGCCTGTGCCGGACACATTCTTTTAATCAAAAACCCTCAAGGAAACTTGATCTAGACATGAACATAGGAGGTATCACAATATGTTGTATGAAATAATCCAGTCCGTATATCTGGAGATTGTTTTGTTTGTTGCAACAGGTATCATTACAGGAATGATTGCATTTTTTAAAAACCTAAGAAAGTGTCTGAACACGCAAAGCGCAAGGACTCTGAGACTGATGAAGTCAATGCAGGTACTGGCATCTGAAATTGACAAGCAGAGCATTCGCAATCATCCAAAAGAGGTCTCTACATTTGCAGACGATGTTGACAGAATCCTAAAAGACGAGCAGGGCAAGATGTAAACTTGGACGAAGTACTTCCAATGATAAATAATGTTGGTAATTCTGGAAATAAAGAACAAGATTTGGCTGAAATAGCCACTCATATTGTGGGGGTAATTGCTCTGAAACAACCCTTCATGGATGGTAATAGAAGAACAGGAATTATTGCAGCAGGTAAATTATTGCGTGATAATGAATATGATTTAGATATTGATCCAGAAGAGGAGAATTCAGAATTAAGACAAATGTTAAGAAAAATCAAGGACCGCATGTTCACCTTGAATCAGGACGTCATGGAACAGGTGTCTTTTTATATTTCAGAAAGGATGAAAGAACATGAGCCCAGAAGATTAAAAAATCAATGAGGAACTTTTTGAAAAATACTCTAAATTCTTAGATGATCTCGCACATGACGACTAGTTTTTAGATTATTTTCCTAATTTTGTACGGATTCATGAATTAGATTTCAGAATGGATGATTCTTTACATGCAAAGATTTCAGGCAAGAAATTAGTGATTGAAAAGACCTAGAAATAATTAAAAAAATTTTGAATAAATTAAATAAAAATAAAAATGGATGAGAAAAATTTCTCTAAAACTCTATGATTGAACCTGCAGAGATTGAATATTTCTGGTTTTGTTCTTCCCCGTGAACGTCATACCATGAGATGTTGAGGTTTACCTTGTTTCTCATTGCGGACTCGACTGTGATACAGCTTGCCTGCTTTAACCTGTCCTGGATTGGCTTTTCTTGTATTGTTGCTGTAGTTGTTGTTGGTGATAATTCTTGTAATGATTGTTTTTGTTTCATGTTACATGATGAGTAATACTGATTTAGCACCAAGAGTGAAAATTAATTTTTGATCGCTTGATGTCTTTTGACAAGGACAAGACATCTCACATGATATATTTTTTAGAAGATACAAAAAAGATGAATGGCAAGTACTGTCTATGCTGATGTGGATATGTCCTTAGAACAAAGCCCAAAGGCACACAGATCAGACATAGGCTGATAGCGTCCAGTAAGTAAAAAGAATCTAAGTTGAATCCTCCAATACGACGTATTCGTCTAGCCGTATGTCATACGTAATAGAATTTGTAACTAAAATAGAATCCCGGGTCAGATCCGTTTACTTGGGACCTTCTGACATGCAAGTGGATGCTAAAACTGTGGTCTAGAACTAATCAGATAATGTTTCAGCAAAACGATCAACTTTGTACAATAAATTTAGCTTGGTCTGCTAAGTTCAAATTTTTTTATACCATGTTATAATGGCCAACTTTGAACAAGCATGGAACAGACCTCAATCTGATGGGATTGGCGAGAAGATTTCAGGCATGCTCAAGCAAGAGGCACCTCTAAAGCCACGCATAGATAATGCAGTAAGAGGACTAAACAAACCAATATCCAAACTAGACAATACTTCTAATCAATTAAATCATAAAGATGACAAGCTGTTTGCAAGAATAGTTAAGGCCCAGAAAAACAAGGATGTGCGAACAAGCAAGGTTCTGGCAAATGAGCTTACACAAGTAAGAAAGACAAACAAGATGATATCAAACATGAGAACCGCAGTAGATAGGACGCAACTAAGGCTATCTACTGTAAGTACCATTGGGGATGCAATCGTATCCATGCAGCCTGCAGTAAGTACCATGAAGGCAGTGGGTCCTGCAATGAACAAAATCATACCTCAGGCAAGTCAGGAACTGGAATCCATGGGCAATATGCTTGGGGATATGATGCCTGGCTCTCTGGGTGACGACTCTTTCTTTGCAGATTCTGGGTTGTCCTCGCAAGAGACTGATGCCATTTTAAGTGAGGCAGCAGCAGTTGCAGAGACACAGATAGGCGACAAGTTCCCTTCGGTTCCGACAAGTGCTTCCCAGTCGATATATTCAGCCGAGTCCTGATTATTCCACTGAATTCTGGAGATTACATATGCATATTTATCATCTAATCCAAAACAAAAGAAAAATCTCATCATTGAAACTTAAGACCGACAACGATTCATGAGATATGAAGATGAATTATGGATTGTTGTTTGATGGCATCTCCAACTGGATTAATTTTGATATGATGGCATTTAGATCATACTGTTGATTCCTCAGTTTGCCTTTTATGCAAATTTTGTATAGTTTGCCCATACCAAACACGGTGGAGCCATCATTCATCTGTTAACCAACGACCAGAAGTTACGTCCAATGAGTTGGGCATCTTCTTTGGCCCAACTCTTATCTTGAATATGATTTGGATTCATACTATTCCAATGATTATTCGGATGAACAAATCATTCTTGAATTTTATATACAAATCTTGCAAAGTCATTTCATACCATGAATCAAGATAACAATTCAAACAATTGGGAAGAAGTTCAGGGACTGTCCTGGATATTCATCAATGATGAGAACGAATAATTTTTTTATTTCGCTCTTTTTTTAATTTATAATATTTACGGTGAAATTGTAATTTCATCAAACCTTATCTTTTGATTATTTTATCACAATGCAATGAAAACAAAATCAACGACATTTGTGATGAGTG
>Ga0224512_10000386_pt1 | contig 47578 bp, 41 predicted proteins | sample SF_May12_sed_USG_4_FD_169103 | JGI IMG/M metagenome (GOLD analysis project Ga0224512, IMG submission 169103) | Sediment microbial communities from San Francisco Bay, California, United States - SF_May12_sed_USGS_13 | ecosystem: Environmental > Aquatic > Marine > Sediment | place: USA... | reverse complement strand
GCCCGCTCTAGTGGCCTTGGGCCGGGATTCGCAGTGGCTTTTCGCGCCTGACGGTCACGGTGGCGCCGTCGACCAGCAGATCGGTCTCACCGCTGCTTTCGACCTCGACCAGGCATCCGTCGCCGTCGACGGTGACCTTGAGGGTCTGGCCGTGCCAAAGCAGTCGGAAGCAGACCGAGTTCCACTGCTCGGGAAGCCGTGGGGTGAACGACAAGCAACCCTCGCGATCGGTTGTCCCGGCGAATCCGTAGACGATGGCGGCCCAGACGCCACCGGCATTCGCGATGTGGACCCCGTCGGTGGTGTTGCCGTGGCTGTCGGCCAGGTCGAGATAGAGCGACTGGTTGAAGTAGTCGTAGGCCAGATGGCTGTAGCCGACGTCGGCGGCCACGATCGACTGAACACAGGCCGAGAGCGACGAGTCGCCGGTGGTCAGCGGATCGTAGTAGTCGAAATTGCGGCGTTTCTGTTCGGTGTCGAAGTGTTTGCCCCGGAGGAACATGGCCAGCACGACGTCGGCCTGTTTGAGAACCTGGTGTCGGTAGATGACCAGGGGATGAAAATGGAGGAGGAGAGGATATTTGTCCGACGGCGTTCCGGCGAAATCCCACGCCTCGCGGCGGAGGAAGTTGACGTCCTGGGGGTGGATGCGCAGCTCGTCGTCGAATGGGATGAACATGGCGTCGGCCGCTCGTTTCCACTCGGTTACCTCCCCCTCCACCAGGCCTGTGGAGCGGACGAGCGCTTCGTAGGCCTCGGGGCTCGATTCGGCCACGGTCTCGACCGCCCAGGCGGCGAGCCCGAGGTTGAAGCGGGCCATGACGTTGGTGTACATGTTGTCGTTGACGACCGTCGTGTACTCGTCGGGGCCGGTGACGCCGTGGATGTGGAACCGCTCCTTGCCGTTGTTCGAGTAGTAGAAGCCGAGATCGGCGAAGAGACGGGCGGTTTCGACGAGGATCTCCACCGCCTCGTGCTCGAGGAAGTCCTGGTCTCCGGTGGCGGTCAGATATCGCTCGAGGGCGTATGCCACGGCGGTGTTGATGTGGTACTGCGCCGTCCCGGCCGCATAGTAGGCGGACGCCTCCTCGCCGTTGATGGTCCGCCACGGATACAGAGCGCCCCGCTGGCTCAGCTCGCTGGCTCGATGTCGGGCCCTGTCGAGCATGCGCCACCGGAAGCGCAGCAACTTCCTTGCCGCCTCGGGATTGGTGTAGGAGAGATACGGGAGGACGTAGACCTCGGTGTCCCAGAAATAGTGGCCGTCGTAGCCGCCGGCCGTGACGCCTTTGGCGGCGATGCCCTGCTCGTGGGTGCGGGCCGAGGCCTGGGCGAGTTGAAACAGGTTCCACCGAATCGCCTGCTGGGCTGCGGCGTCGCCGTCGACCACGATGTCGCTGTGGTGCCAGTACTCGTCGAGCCATCGACGCTGCTCGTCCTCGAGCGCCGTCGGTCCGGCGGTCACCGCCCGGTCGATGGTGCTGTTGCAGCGATCCTTCAACTCGATGGGAGGTACCCCGCGGGAGCTGTGATAGGACACGTACTTCGTGATGGCGAATGTCTCCCCGACCCGGCCGTCGACGGTGAACACGGTTTTGGCCAGATCGTCCGACACGTCGGTCTCGACGTCGAACGGACAGTTGGTTGTGACGGTGTGGCGGTAGGCGCAGGCCAGCGTCATCCGGCTCGAGACCGTGCGGTAACCGAGGGTTACCTCCCCACCGACGCCGAGATCGAAGTCCACGTCCTGGAGGATGGGTTCGAGTACACGCTGGTCGAAGCGTCGGCCCTGGCGGGGATCTCGTCCTTCGCCCTCACCGAGGGCGGCTGCGGTGACGTGGTACTCGTCCTCGCCGTCCTGGCGGTTGAGCATTTGCGACGACACGACGATGGGACCGTCGTAGTCGAGCAGCGTGATCTCGAACCGCAGCACCGCCAGATGCCGCTGTACCAGGCTGACCATCCTCTCCGAGCGCACACGCACACGGTTGCTGGCCGGTGTCCTCCAGACGACCTCGCGGTGTGAGCGCCCGGATCGGAAGTCGACGACCCGCTCGTAGTGCTCGAGGTCGGCCTCGGTCAGGAGCAGGGGTTCGTCGTCGACATACAGCTTGATAGTTTTCGTGTCCGGCACGTTGACGATCGTCTGGCCTGTCTTGGCGAACGCGAACGCCGACTCGGCGTGATGAATCGGCCAGGTCTCGTGAAAACCGTTGAGGAAGGTGCCGTGGGTGTTGGCGTCCCGTCCTTCGGGCGGATTGTCGCGCATCCCCAGGTAGCCGTTGCCCACCGCGAACAGGGTTTCGGTGAGCCCCAGGTCGTTCGACGACGGTTCGATCTCCACGAAGCGCCACTCATCGATCGGAAAGCGATGGCGGGGGATCGAGCTCGCCGTGGGGCGGATCTTCATGACGTGCCTCCATTGGATCCGGGAACCAGTTCGTCGAGGTCGTCGACCACGACCGATGCACCGTTGGCCGCCAGGGCGTCGCGGTTGCCACCCCGGTCGACCCCGATCACCAGCGGGAATCCGCCGGCCACGCCGGCCGCCACGCCCGAGGTGGCGTCCTCGACCACGACCGTGTCGGTGGCGGTCACACCGAGAAGCTGGGCACCACGCAGAAACATGTCCGGGGCCGGCTTGCCCGCCAACCCCTCGTCGGCGGCGACCACACCGTCGACCACGTGGGGAAAACGGTCCGCCAGCCCGGCGGCGGCCAGCACCGGGCGGGCGTTCTTCGACGACGACACGATCGCCTGTCGGACCCCGATGTCATCGAGCAGATCCATCAATCGCATCGACCCCGGGTAGGGGGTGACGCCCTCGCGTTCGAGGATGGCGTTGAACACGACGTTCTTCCTGTTGCCGAGCGCGCAGACCGATCCGTCACCGGCAGGATCGCTCGGGTCGCCCTCGGGCAGGGTCACGTCACGGGAGGCGAGGAAGGAACGAACCCCGTCGTAGCGCGGCTTGCCGTCGATGAAGCGAAGGTAGTCGTCGGGCGTGTAGTCCCAAGGGGCGAACAGCTCGGCCCAGGCCCGCTCGTGGATCTCGGCGGTGGGAGTGATAACGCCGTCGAGATCGAACAGGACAGCCTCGTAGGCGGTCCAGTCGACCAGAGTGTCCGGGTCGTGCTTGTCGATGGTGTCATCGCTCATGGAAACGCGATTGTAGGGAACGCCGGCCCCAGATGGCCCGCTCGGTTAAGAATCGACGGTCCGCGGTCGATGTGAAAGGTCGTGAGGCGAACCCAGCCAACCGATCGGCGCCGTGACGGCGGTGCCGCCATTGTGGAGTTCGCCCTGGTCGCGCCCGTGCTCATCATGATCATGATGGGCGTGGTGCAGCTCGGTCTCCTGCTCCACCAGCAGCAGGGCATTCACGCCGCCGCCCGTGAGGGCGCCCGGCAGGGTTCGTTCCCCGACACGACCGAATCGGAGATCGAGGCGTCGGTTGCAACGGCGCTGGCCAACATCAACCTGGCCAACACCCCGGTGGTGACGATCTCGCCACAGAACGTAAGCAGCATCCCTTGCGATGCCACGGTCAACCCCCGTCCCGAGAACGTCACGGTCAACGTGCAGGTTGCGGCCGTGCTCGACATCCCGTTCGTCGCCGGGCAGACGGTGAACCTGACCGGCGAGGGCACGTTCCGATGCGAATATCTCGATTGATCACGCCAGCGACGTGGCCCCGGCGCGTCAACCGGGAGCGGGGTGCCTCACTGGTGCTCGTCTCGGGGGCGCTTGTTGCGTTTGTCGCCATCGCCGCAATGGCCGTCGACTTCGGTCAACTCGTGGTGCAACGCCGGGCGATGGTGACCGCCACCGATGCGGCATCGCTCGCAGCGGCCACGATCATGGCCGAGGGTGGCGACGCAACATCGGCTTGCGTCGAGGCCCGCGTCTACCTGGACACCAATGCCCCGAACCACGATCCCACCACGTTCGGCTGTGATGCCGTGACCCGGCCGGGCATCGTCGAGGTCGAGGCGGCCCAGATCGTCCCCTACGGCTTCGCCACCGTGTTCGGGATCAGCTCCGGGACCGCCCACTCGTCGACCGCCGCCGAGTATCTCCGGCCTGTCGAAGCCGGCATCCGACCCTTCATGCTGTGCCGGGTCTACAACAACCAGTTCGAGAACTGGCTCGACGGCACGACGCCCACTCCGCCGACCATCCAGTTCCTCATGAGCGACAACCTGCAGGCCTGCCTGGTCGATCAAGGCGACGGTGCCGCCGGCGGCAACTCCGGCAACGGGGGCGGCAACGGGGCCGGGGGAAATGGCGGGGGCGGCAATGGCGGGGGTGGCGGTGGTGGCAACGGCGGCGGCGGCAACTGGGCCGTCGCCGATCTCGACGGACAGTCGAACGGCACTCCCGAGACCCGGGGCTGGATCGCAGAAGGCTACGACGGGGTGCTGAACACCTGTCAGAACCAGACCTGCCCGCCGCCGGAAACGGTCTGCACCGACGATCCCGTCGCCTGCTACGAAGGCAGCCCTGGCGTACTGAGCGTGGCCGTCCGGAACGAACTCGACTCGATCACCGACAACGGCACGATCAGCCTCATCCCGATCGTTCGTGAGGTAACCGAGGGCAACGGCGGGAATCTGCAGTTCCGCGTCGATGAGCTCGTCTACGCAGAACTCGTGGCCTACCAGACGCTGCAGCAGGCCGATATCCGCTCGTTGAGCTTTCGTTTCATCGATCCCGATGACCTCGATCTCGATCCGGCGGTCCGTATTTGCGGCGCAGTGATCGCTGAGTGCCCTTGAAACCCCCACCCCGGTGCACCGACCGGTTAAGCGCGGCCGTTGTCGGGCCGACTGGATGTGTTGAACCGATGGCGATCACCCGGGTCGCCCTTGATGGAGAGAAGCGAGGGACCGATTCATGAGACCCAACGCAAAGCGGTTGGGAGCCGCCACCTTGGCACTGGTGCTAGGTGCCGTCGGTGTCGTCACGCTGGTCCGCTACGTGCGAACCGCCGAGGATCGCGCGCTGGCCGGTCAGCAACTGGTTGATGTCGTGGTCGCCACCCAGCCGGTCGAGGCGGGAACCCGAACCGATGAGCTGGCGCTGAGCACCGAAGTGCGTCGGGTCCCGGCGTCGACCCGGACCCCCGGAGCGATCACCGACCTGTCCGAGGTCGGCGACATGATCACCTCCGTCGATCTCGTGCCCGGCGAGCAACTTCTGGCCGCCCGCTTCCTCGACGGCGAGACCCGTCTCGTCGCGGGAGGCGAGGTGCAGGTCGAGCCGGGCCTGGTCGAGGTCACGGTCCAGATCAACCCGTCACGAGCCGTCGGCGGCCAGGTCGTACCCGGCGAACGGGTTGCCGTGGTGGCCTACGTCGGCGACATCGATCTGAGTGACGACACGGTCGACCCGGCGAGCGGGGTGCTGCTCCGTCAGGCTCTGGTCACCAACGTCCAGTCGGCCGCGCCCGAGACCCTGGCCGGCGAGGAGAACGACCGGAACCGCCAGACCCCGGGCTCCGACTTCCTGGTCACGTTGGCGGTCGATCCGACCGAAGCCGAGCGGGTGGTGTTCGCCGACGAGTACGGCATCGTCTGGCTCGCCCGGGAGGGCGACGAGCCCACTCCCGGATCGGGTGACCTGGTGCAGATCGAGAACCTCTTCGACAGGGAACTCTCCGACGCCCTGACCTCGATTCTCGCCGCCGCCGACGAGGAGATCGACGGGTCCGATGACGGCCCGGACGGCGCGGACCAGGAGCCCACCGCGGAGAACGACGTCGACCCGGCAACCGAGGAGGAGGGCCAGTGAGCACCATTGCCGTGATCAGCAGCGACCGGACGATGACGGGATTCGTCGACAAGCCCCCCGCCGACACCAATGTCCGCCGCGAGGATCCGATCACCAGCGACATGGCCGCCGAGGATCGGACGTCGTGGCTGGCCTCACTGAGCGTCGACGTGATCGTCTTCGGTCCCGACATCGAGGTCGATGTTGTACTCGAATCGTCTGCGTTCCTGCGGACCAGCCGTCCCGAGGTCGACTGCATCGCCGTCTGTGAGCCGACGACGGACTTCCTCGCCAAAGCGATGAGCCACGGTGTACGCGATGTCGTCTCGCCGTCGAAGGGCCACAAGGAGCTACGGGAGGCGCTTCGGCTGCTCGACGAGGCGGCAGCCATCCGATCCAGCACCCGGGCCGAGGCACGCCCGGAACGAGGCACCGTCATAACGGTCCTCGGGCCGAAGGGTGGTGTCGGCAAGACAACCGTTGCCGTCAACCTGGCCTACGCTCTCGCCTCCCAGGTGCCGGGCGAACTGGTCGTCGTCGATCTCGACCTGACCGGCGGCGACGTGGCCGACAGCCTCGGCATGGAGGTGGCGTCGAACGTCTCGACGGTCGTGGGCTCCGGCGTCGTCGACGACCCGACGAGCCTCAAACTCAGCCTGACGAGCCACGGTTCCGGCGCCCTCGTCCTCCCGGCCCCGACGTCGCTGGTCGAGGCGGCGGCCATCGAGCCCGAAGGCGTCCAGCACCTGATCGACCAACTGACCCGCATGTTCCGGATCGTGCTGATCGACACCGGCCCCGGCACGTCCGACGCCACGGTGGCCGCCGTCCGCGCCGCCAACGAGGTGCTGGCCGTGACCACCCCCGAGGTCGGCGGGATACGAACCCTCGAACGGCACCTCGACGGCTACGACGCCGTCGGCTTCCAGCGGGCCCGCCGCCACGTCATCCTCAACAAGGAGGATCGGCGCAGCTCGCTGACCAGAGAGGACGTCGAGGCCGTCCTGCGCCGCCGGATCGACTACGTGCTGCCGTACGACCGCAACCTGCCCGCCGCGGCCAACGAGGGCTCGGCCTACCTCGAGGCCCGGCCCCGGGGTTCGGTGGCCACCACGTTCGCGGCCCTGGCCGTGGCCCTGCGAGGGGCGCGGGTACCGGCCCAGTCGACCGAGCGAGGGTGGTTCCGGTAGCCATGAGCCTGGGAAAGCTTCTCGCCGACCTCAATTCCGATTCCTCGTCCGGCAACGCCCGGCCGGTTGAGCGGCGGGCTCCGCTCAAGTCGATCGGCAACGCCGAGACCGGTCGGTTTCTCGACAGCCTCGGCGACCGGGTCCGGATCAAACTGGTCGACCAGGTGGGTACCGCCACCAGCGAATCCGACCTGTCGCAGGAGGAGCTCCGCCGGCTAGTCGGCGAGGAGCTCGAACGCCTGATCCGCGACGAGAACCTGCCGCTTGACAGCCGTGAACAGCGGCAGATGATCACGTCGGTCACCAACGACATCCTCGGCTACGGTCCGATCGAACCACTGCTGGAGGACGACGCCGTCACCGAGGTCATGGTGAACGGGACCGATGCCATCTTCGTCGAGCGCGACGGCATGATCTCGATGTCGGACATCAGGTTCCGGACCGACGCCCACCTCCGCCAGGTCATCAGCCGGATCGTGACCAGCGTCGGCCGTCGGATCGACGAGACGTCGCCCATGGTCGACGCACGTCTGCCCGACGGTTCCCGGGTCAACGCCGTGATCCCACCGCTCGCGGTCGACGGGCCGTCGCTCACCATTCGCAAGTTCATGAAGAGCGGCCTGACCGCCAGCGAACTCATCGACCGCCGGAGCATCACCCCGCAGGCCGTGTCGTTCCTCCAGGCCTGCGTCCAGGGCAAACTCAACATCCTCGTCTCCGGCGGTACCGGCACCGGCAAGACCACCTTCCTCAACATGTTGTCGAGCTTCATTCCCGACAGCGAGCGAATCGTCACGATCGAGGACGCCGTCGAGCTGAAACTGCGGCAACGGAACCTGATCCGGCTCGAGTGTCGGCCACCGAACCTGGAGGGAACCGGCGAGGTCACCAGCCGGGATCTGCTTCGCAACAGCCTCCGAATGCGCCCCGACCGCATCGTGATCGGCGAGTGCCGCGGCGCCGAGGCCCTCGACATGCTCCAGGCCATGAACACCGGCCACGACGGTTCGCTGACCACCCTCCACGCCAACGCCCCACGGGAGGCCACCAGCCGTCTCGAGACGATGGTGATGTTCGCCGGATTCGAACTGCCGGCCCGGGCCGTGCGGGAGCAGATGGCGGCCGCCATCGACGTGATCGTGCAGCTCGAGCGCCTGCGGGACGGTCGACGCATGGTCACCAGCATCACCGAGGTCATCGGCCTCGAGGGGGATCAGATCTCACTCGACGAGATCTTCACCTTCGACCCGGGTCTTGGGCCGGGCAAGGAGACCCTCCGGGCCACCGGTGTCCGGCCCCGCAAGCTCGACAAGATGGCGAAGTACTCGATCCAGATCGATCAGTCGATCTTCGACCCGGGTGCCGAGGTTCGGCGATGAGCTATGCCCGGCCGATCTCCGAGTTGTCGTATCGGGTGTTGCCGGCGGAATCGGTGACCGTCATTCCACGCCCCGGGCTGACGGAGGGCGACTGGCTGTTGTGGATCGGCACGGGCTGCGTGGCCGTCACCATCGTGGTGTTGTCGTTCCTGCTCTTCAGCCGGTCCGGCTCCCGCGCCACGGCCCCCCGTATCGGGCGGGCGGCCGGGATACCGAAACCGACGATGGCCGACGCCCTGCGTGACGCCGTCCTGCGGGCCATCGAGCGGCTGTTGCGAACCGACGCCCGGGACTACACGGCCAAACGTCTCGAACGTGCGGGCCTGCGACTGCAGGTCGGGGAGCTGGTGATGCTCGTAGCCTTCGCCGTGCTGCTGTGCGCCGGCGTCGGCTTCCTGTGGCGAGGAGTCTTCGGTGCCGCCGTCGGCGCCTTCCTGGCCGTCGTGTTGCCCCGCATCGTGATCGATCAGCGGTTCCGCCGCCGGAAGGCCGCTTTCGAGGACGCTCTACCCGACGTGCTGTCGTCGATCGCCAACGTCCTTCGTGTCGGCTACTCGATGAACGTCGGACTCGGCACGGTGGCCAAGGAGTACGAGGATCCGATCAGTTCCGAACTGACCAGAGCGCTCAACGAGTCCCGGGTGAGCGGTAGCCTCACCGATTCGCTCCGGAACGTTTCGGAACGGATGGACAGCGTCGATCTGCGTTGGGTGGTGGACGCCATCGAGATCAACGCCACTGTGGGCGGCGACCTGGTCGAGGTCCTGGAGAACGTTGCGGCGACGATCCGGGCGCGGGCCCGCCTCAACGCCCAGGTCTCGGCGCTGACCGCCGAGGCCCGCATGTCCGCCCTCGTCCTCTTCGTGCTCCCGCCGGGCCTCGCCGTCTTCATCGGCCTCACCAATCCGGAGTACTTCGACGGAATCTGGGGCACGCAGCTGACGTACTGGATGACAGGGCTGGTCACGGTCATGCTGGTCGCTGGCGGGCTGTGGATCCGGAGCATGATCAACGCCGCGGTGCTGTAGAGGCACGCGGATGACAGGAGGCAGCAGATGACCGTCATTGTCGCCAGCGTGTTGGCCGTTCTCGCCGTCCCGCTCCTCGGGTATGCGCTCATGCCCGGTGATCGCTCTGCTGCGGCCCGCTTCGAGCTCACGGCTCCCAAGGCCCTGCACGACAGCTACCTCGGCGAATCGATTCGGGATCGCGTTGTGATTCCCGTGATCGACGCCGTCGCCCGTCAGGCCCGCCGTCTCACGCCGGGCGGCTTCGCCGACTCGACCACCCGCAATCTGGTTCACGCCGGTCTGGCCGGCCGGCTGCCGCTGGAGGGCTTCGTCGCCCTCAAGTCGTTGCTGATCACGGCCGGCCTCGTCGGCGGCTTCGCCATCTCGGTCGGAGCCGAACCCCGATCCCGACTCCTGTGGACATTGCTGCTCGGTTTCGTCGGCTTCGTCGCCCCCGACGCCTACGTTCGACGGCGGGCCGACGCCCGGCAGCGGGAAATCGTCGCCGCCCTACCCGACGTCCTCGACCAGCTCACCGTCCTGCTCGAAGCGGGCCTCGGCTTCAACTCCGCCGTCGACAAGATCGCCCGCTCCACGTCGGGCCCCCTCGTCGACGAGTTCGCCCGCGCCCTTCACGCCATTCGGCTCGGCCGGCCCCGCAACGAGGCGTTGGAGGACATCGCCACCCGCACCGGCACGCAGGAGGTCCGCCAGTTCGTCTCCGCGATCAAGCAGGCCGACGGACTCGGCGTTCCCATGGCCCGGGTGGCCCGGGTCCAGAGCGAACACATGCGGGAGATCCGGCGCCTCCACTCCGAGGAGCAGGCCATGCGCCTCCCGGTGAAGCTGGTGTTCCCGATGGTGCTGTGCATGCTGCCGGCCCTCTTCGTCGTGCTCCTCGGTCCGGTGGCGATCCGCATTCTCGGCAGCGGCCTTTGATCCATCTCAGGCTTTGGCCCGGTACAGGCCCCGAATGAAGTTGGGCTCGATGGCTCCCTCGGCGATCATCCACTCGTCGACCTCCCACATCGAGCGGACGAAGGTCATGTCGGCCTCGGTGTAGTTCTGGGCGAAGCCATTGAACAGGGGAAACAACAGCCCGGCGAACTGGTGCTCATCGATGATGTCGAAGTTCTCCCGCAGCGCGGGCAGGATGGCGTCGGAGCGAACCGCCTCGTGGGGAGGCAGGTTCTCGATCGGCGGGATGAGTATGTCGTCCCACACCTCACCGTTGGCCCCTGTCCGGAGACGGGCGGGGAGATGTCGCCAGATGCGGCGGGTGGCCGCCCGCTGGCGCTCGCTGCGCTGCAGGAACGGGGTGCCGATGTAGTCGTTGAGCAGGAATACCCCACCGGGACGTAGAGCCATTCGGATGTTGGCCGCGACCTTCTCCACCTCCTCGAAGTGGTGGAACGACTGCTGGATGTAGACGAGATCGAATTCCTCGCTGCCCAGGGTGTCGGCGGCGGCGTCACCGATGCGGTAGTCGACGTCGATGCCGGCCGACTCGTCGTAGGTCCGCTCGTAGAAGTTGGCCCGTTGTCCCTCGCTCAGGTCATAGGCCACGATCTGGGTCACGGGGAACCGTCGCAGCAGCCCGTACTCGCCGGTCATGTCGCCGCAGCCCAAGGTCAGAGCTCGAAGATCCTCGGTGCGTTCCAGGTGGGCGGTGGCGGTGGCCACCAGGTCCAACCGCTGGTGCAGCCGGGACTGGAAGAAAGGGATGGCCGACCAGGCCACCGAGCGTGTCAGTTGGTTGTCGTGCTGGTCGAAGAACGCAGCCTCGAGTTTGTTGTCGGCCATGATCGAGCTCCTTTGGGTAGTGGCAATGCAGGCATTCAGAGGACGTAACAGTGACCCGGGGTCTGTGATGGAGCGTTCAGTCGCCGGTCGGCAGCGGCGACCGGAACATGCCGACCAGCTGCGACTTCTCATCCGCGCTCCATGGGTACGGCAGCGTCGAGCTGGTCGCCGGAGCCTGCTTTCCGTGTTCGGCGGCCAAGCGGCGGTACAGCCGGTCGTAGGCAGCGCTCATAGCACCAACCGTGGGGTGATTGCGACCAGCTCGCCGGGCGGCGGCGGCCAGCCGAGCCATCTCCGCGGGTGAGGCCACGGTTTCGGCGATCAGCCGAGCCCGCTCGGCCGGGTCGTCTGATGAAAGGACGACCCCGGCGCCGGTCGCGGCGATCCTCTCGGCGATCGCGCCCTGGTCCGACGCGAAAACGAACAGGCCGGCCAGCCACGCTTCGGACAGCGTGTACGAGAAGGTCTCCGGCCAGTTGGGTAGGGTCAGGGCGGCGGTGAACGAACCGTCGGCCAGCAGGCGGGTGATTTGATCACGCTGGTAGTAACCGTGATGGACGACGTCTTCCCGCAGAGTCGCCCCGCCGTCAGGATCGTCTGCGGTTGGGGTCGGGGCCTCCCGGCCGAACAGGTGCCATTCGAAACCCCGGCCCGACAGATGCTCGATGATTGCCGCCAGCTCCCGGTCACCCTTGTGAGCACCTCCGTAACCGATCACGGCGATCTTGACCGGCATCGACCGGCTGACGCCATCTGGGCCGGCCAGATCGGTCGAGCCGCTCAGGTCAACCGGGCTGCGTTCGAGGCCATGGGGTATCACCTCCAGCCGGGGTAGTGACCCCCACACCGCCCGATGGCGCTCGGCGGCCGCCTGGGATGGGGCGACCACGGTGCAGTCGGCCAGCAGACTCCGCCACTGGTTCCGCCAGATGTCCCGGGGGCCGCCGACAAGTTCGACGCTTACCCGGTCACAACCGGGACAGGCCTGACCGACATCGGAACGGCAGGCGACACCGGACTCAGCGTCCCGCAGCTGAATGCCGGGGCAGAGGGCGAAGTAGTCGTGGGCGGTGAACACAAGTGGAATCTCACAACGGGACGCCCCGTCGAGAAGGGCCGCAACCCGCTGAAAACCCAGTCCGGCCAAGTGGTGAACATGAATGACATCGATCCCGGTGCTCAGCAGCGGGCGAATCCAGTCGTGTGTCGTGACGGCGGTGCTGGTGATCGGAAACGGCTTGAGGCCGGTTACATCGCCATGTTGTACCACCGGAACATCGTCGACGGTGGAGAGGATCACGTGGTCCTCGTCACTACCTGAAACCAGATCGTCGACATGGAACTCCGTCCCCCCGATATGGCCCGACCGGATCGGGTTGTGCAGCACCTGGAGAATTCGCAATTTCCCGGGCGGTTTGATGCGCCGCAGGAGTTCCAAACCGAACCGGGCCTGCACCCCCGCCAGGGGGTTTTCATCGATGAAGCGGGCGATGAAGCCGTCGTAGCCAGGCCAGCGAGCGTTCAGCCTGGCCAGATTGACCCTCAGCCGCTCCGGCGTCGATTCCCCGAATGACAGCCCGCCCTCGTGATGGACGAAGACGGTGTCGCACAGCAAGTTGACGAAGCCGTGGTGGCGCAGGCGTAGGCACAGATCGTTCTCCTCGCCGTAGCCACGTCCGAACATGGCAGTATCGAAGAGGCCGACGGCTTGCAGACCCGGCTGGGTGAAGTACTGGCAGAAGCCCACCCCGGTCGGAATCTCAATCCAGTCGCCGTATCCCACAGCCCGGGCCACGTCATTGAGGTCGTCCACCGTGATCGACGGTGGATAGGTGTTGGACGTCAGCCACACCGGCACGCTGCAGATCTGGCCGTTGGAGGTGAGCGGGGTCACACTGCCCACTCGGGTCGAGGAGTGAGCCAGACGCCGTAGCGGCTCCAGCCATCCCGCCGGGACCACCGTGTCGCTGTTCAGTAGGACAACGTCGCCCTTTGCTTCGGCCATCGACTCGTTACAGTTGCCGGGGAAACCCACGTTGGTCGGGCGGCGGCGGATGGTCAGCCGGGGATGAGCATCGGCCAGTCGGGTGCAGAGGACGGCCATCTCCGGGTCGGGGCTGGCGTCGTCGGCCACCACGATGCGAACGTCGGGATCGTCAGAAGTGTTGGCCAGCACGCTGTGCAGACAGCGCTCGACGGCTTCGATGGCGTTGTAGACCGGGACGATGACGTCGACCGGGCGGAAGTGGCCGTTCACGAGTGAACCCGGCGGTAGAGCCGCCGCCCACGCTGGAGCAGCGGGACCAGCGGTCGGGGAATCACCCGCTTCAAAAAGTGGACCTGCCGGGGCGACAGCAACGTCACCCGGTGATGCTGTTCTGCGAGGTGTAGGCGATGCGCCAAAAAGTCCTTCTCGGCCGCCAGTTCGCCGACCCAGTGTCGCAGGCCTTGATTGTCGTCGAGCAATCGTTCGTACTCCGCCCGTCGGACCTGGTCCAGGTCGGCCAGCTCGATGCTCAACCGCTCGATCTCGGTAGCCTGTTCGGCCAGTCGAGCAGTCAACTCGGCCTGCTCATCCCCTCGGCGCTCATCGATCTGTGCCAGCAGATTGTCGCGGTGCTCGATGTGGCCGGCCTGTAGGGCAATGGTTGTGTCCCGCTCGGCGACCATCTGATGCCACTCTTCGTGGGTGCGCTGTTCCCGACGGCGAGTTGGATTCGTCACGAAGCTGGCCAATCTTCTTCCCTGACCGGGGCCGATATCGGCCACAGTGGCCAGGTACCAGCCGGAGACGGCGGCCGCAGCTCGGAGCTGGTCGACGTGGATATGGTGGGGCGGCCTGGTGCGATGGCTGGTGACCGCCGAGCGGGGCCACCAGCGGTCTTCCGGCAACGGAGCTTCGTCGGTGAAAAAGCCGTCGAACACGGCGATGGCGTCGGCCATGACCTGACTCCGATATGTCTGTAGCACGGCTTCGATCGCCTCGGAGCCTCCCACCTCGGCCACGGCTGCGGCCACGACATGGCTGATTGGCTGCATCGGGGTTCCCGGGACATTACCGGTGGCCGTGCCAGCCTCAAGCCTGGTGGACATATCGGTCGGGGTGATGCAGGCGGTGGCGGCGACTTCGATGGCGAACTCGGCGGCGTGGTCGGAGCACAACCGGCGGCGCTCCTCGAAGCTGGGACCCCTGGTGCTCAGCCGATCCCGTCTGGGGCGCACAAGGTCGGTCAACACCGAGGCGAGATCTTCGGCGGTCACCGTCGACGGCCTGGTCAGCGGCTCATAGGCCGCCTCGGCCAGGGCCGCGTAGGCGGCTGACGGTTGCATTTGATCCGTCATCGAGACCAACTCGGAATCCGACCATTGATGGTGAATCAACCCTGGGTCGAACGGTGAGCCGCTGGCCGTTGCCGGGTTGAGCCCCAGCATCTCAGCCACCGCTCTGACCCGTGGTGCGAACGAGTCGTTGTCCAATCCGAACTCGATCAGTGGAAACCGATATCGCAACCACAGAGCATGCAGCCGCTCGATCTGGCGTTCGGCCAGGTCGAGGGCAAAGCGGCGGTCGAACCCGTTGCGCCGAACCAGGGAGTCGGCGATGGCCGAGGGGTGTCGAAAGGTGCCAACGAAGGTCATGGCCGGAACGACATGGCACCAGGCCGGCAGTAGATACAGCATCCTCGGGTCTTTGATTCCCCACAACCGGTCACCGCAGCCCGCCAGCGACTTGACCGCTGATCGCAAAGGCTCCAAATCGAACAAGAAGGCGTCGAACCACTCGGGCGGACATTGCCAGTCCCGCTGCATCGAAGCGAGCAGGTCGATGTGGGCCGACAGCACAGCCCGGTTCTCGTGATAGCCGGCCGGGTTGTCGGGGCCGACCTCAATGACGTCGCCCAGCCACAGCCCGCACTCGGCCAACCATCCGGCCAGGGCGCTCGTTCCCGATCGGTGAGGTCCTAGAACGACGACCGGCGACGTCACGGACGAGGTCGACTGTCCGCCACGAGCCGGCATCGTCTTTGGGTAATCTTTCTCCTCAGTATGCATGTTCGTTGCTCAATCCCAAGATACCGTTGAAACGTAATGCGGTGTAATTGGATCGTATCTCGCGGCTCACCAGGATGGAGTAATGGCAGAAAAATACCAGGAAAGCGACATTCTGTGGATCTTTGGACACCCGAGATCTGGGACGACATGGATGGCCAAGCTTCTCGCTGATTGGCTTGACAGCTACCTTTGGAACGAGCCGGGAATCGGGCACTGCGTCACGTTCCGCAACAATCTTGAGCGAAACGATCCCCTGCGTCTTGATGACCCTACGTTCTGGTTCTCCACGCCATTACGTAACGCTTGGCAACCAGCTCTCAATTCTTTCTTTCATGACATAATTTCCAGATGTTCACCGGAGCATTCTGAGGATGGCTATTTGTTGATCAAGGAGCCTAATTCTTCGTATGTTGCCCCGCTCATCGCCGAGATAATGCCAAAGTCCAAGATCATTGTCATGATCCGCGATCCCCGCGATGTCACTGCCTCCCTCATTGACGCTCGTCGACCGGGATCTTGGATGGCCGAGCGGCTGACCACCGAGTTCGATCGGAACCAGATCGTCCGTCAGACTGTCGGACGCTTCCAGAACCTGGGCGTGAAGTTGCGTGACCTTCGGGAGCAGGCGGCCCCCGGTCAGCTCTATGAGATGCACTACGAGCGGCTCCGCGCCGACACCGAATCCCAGCTTCGTCACCTCAGTCATGTGTTCGGGCTCGAAGTCGACGACGAACGACTGGCCGCCGCAATCAAAGCCAACTCCTACGAGAATGTGCCGGTGGCCGAGCGGGGGCCGGGTCAGTTCGTCCGCAACGCCAAAGTAGGCGGATGGGCCAACGAGTTGACCGGCGACGAGATCGAATTCATCGAGACCAACCTCCGCCGCTTCCTGTCCGAGCACGGCTATCTCGAGGAGCGGGCCACTCCGGCCACTGCCTGAAGAGACGGTCGGCGGCGGCCCGTGAACCGAAGCGATGCCAGAAAGCGGCGTCCGGGAACCGACGGTCGGCCCGCCGTTGCAAGCGAAGATCCGGCCATCGATCGCTGAGTTGTTCCACAAGGCCCTCCCCGAACCCGTGCTCGATGATCCAGAGATCGGCGGGGTCGATCCCAAGAGTCCCGAGCTCGTCAACCGTGCCTTCGCGTTCGCCCGTCACTTCGTTTGTTTGGCCGTTGGTCTCGGATCGGATCACCACGAGTGACCCGAGGGCCCGCCCGACCAGTGCTTCATACACTAGAGACGACCGATCAGGATCAGCGTCGACCGCCCCGCCGATCACCGCCAGATCGAATGGCCCTGAGCCTCGGACCAGCCGACAGAGCCGGTAGTGGTCCAAACCGTCGCCCATCAGTGCCGCCGCTGCGCCGCCGTCGTCGCCCGCGGGGGTGAGTACTGTGGGCGGTCGGCCGTTCCCGATCCCGCTCAGTTCAATGATCCGAGGTTGCCGCTGGTGCTCAGGCGGGGGCATTGATCGGCGGTGGTAACGCCGCCAAAGCCGGGGGTCGATGCAAGGACTGCCGGCCAGTTCCCAGTGGGCCAGCGGTCGGCCCCAGTGCTCGGTCGCAGCCACCACGGTTGCTGCGGACTCGTGACCCGAGTGGGTGGCCAACACGTACGGCCGATCGGGCCACCGGGCGCCGTCGGACAGTTGGCTCACGTCGGATGGTCGAGTGACGAACACCACCATCGGGCCGTCGTGATCGACCGCCAACGCCAGACTGGCGGCCGGGACGACGTCGAAACGTTGTCCGCTCAACCCGGAGGTCAGGGGGGCGATCAACGACCGGAAGCAAAGGTGGTGGCGGGGATCGGCCCCGTCACTCCAGCCCGGTGCCACCACGACAATCGAAGGCCGCTCGGTCGACCTGAACCGGGTCGCATCACCATCGTCGACATCCGGGCTGATATCAGAGCGCAGTCCCTGTTGCCCGATGACCCAATCGGCCACGTCGGACATCAGGGTGGTCATCCGGTCGGTGAGGTGGAGGCTGGAGGTCCACGGAAGGGGATCGGGGCGGGTGCCGGTCACGATCTCGGCCAGTCGCTCCTCGCCGTCGACCTGAACCACTGAGGGCAGCACGGTGGCGAGCTCGTCCAGCCGGTCCGACACCGCCATCCCTCCGGCCGCCAGCACGTCGAAGAGGCGGTTCGACACGATACCGAAGTCGACCATGGATGGCCAGTGGTCGTTCAGGACCCAGCTCGCCCGCCGGTACAGAGAGGGTAGATCCCGGTTGTCGACGAAGTCGGCTACCACGTGGGGCGCTACCGTGGTGCCGTCCCAGCCCGATCCAACGACGACGGGATTCAATCCGACCGCCACCGCCATGTCGATCAGCGGACGATGATCACCGCGGCTGTTTCCGACGAACAGGACCCGACCGTCCACACAGGACTTCCAGTCGTCGGCTTCGAAGTCCGAGTTCGACGACGGCAACGGGCGGCGTTGCTCGGGTGGCGTGAACCCTGAGGCCTGGAGTAGCGGGCGAGCAGAGATGCCGGGCACACAGTTCAGCAGGGCGGCGTAGGACGCCGAGGCAACCCGAACCAGATCGAACGACTGGAGCTCGGAGGGCTCCACCTGCTCGGGGTCGCAGATGATCCACAGGACGTTGACCGCCCACGGTCTTGGGGCAAAGGGGACGGCTCCTCGTAGCACGATGTTGACATCCTCATCCCCGGCCGAAAGCAGCGAGTCCCGGTAGCGGACCACGGCCCGGTGTCCGAGTCCGGCCAGCGATCGAGCCATCGCATTGGCCAGATGGTGATCACCCCATTCGAGCCGGTCGGCGAAAGGTGCGGCCACCCGGATCGATACGGAGAGCGGCAGCGAGGCCGCCACCATGTCGGTAGCCAACGTTGGCCCTCCGTCGGCCGGGTGTTTGGCCCGCACGATTCTGGTGAAGACGTTGAGCCCGGTGACCGAAACCCGGTCGGTCGAGTTGTCGTCACGATAGCGGCAGCCGATGAAAGGGGCGTGCAGCATCTGGTGGCGCCGGGCCAAGCGCAGGACCAGATCCCAGTCCTCGTTACGACCCAGCGACGGGTCGAAGTGGGCCTCCGGAAGACCGGCTCGGTGAACGAGTACGTTCAGGTCGACCAGGTTGGATTGGCGGCACCGGCCCCAGTCAAAGGGCTCGTTGACCACCGCCACCGTGTTACCGTCGATCTCGCGGGCCAGAGCGGCGTAGCCGCAGGCGCTGGAGGAATCGATCAGAAGCCCGACCATCACCTCGAGGAAGCGTGGCGTCCACACGTTGTCGCTGTCGAGGTAGGCGCAGAAGTCGCCGCGTGCCAGCTCCAAGGCCCGGTTTCGGGCTCGGGCCGGGCCGGCCCGCTGCTGGTTCACCATCGTGATGCGATCGGTGGTGGCCTGGTAGCGAGCCACCACCGCAGCGGTGTCATCGGTACTGCCGTCGTCGACGATGATCAGCTGGAGCTTCTCATGGGTCTGCTCCAGTGCCGACTCGATGGCCCGCCCGATCAGACGGGCTCGATTGTGGGTGGGCATGATCACGCTGACCAGTGACTCTCGGCGGCGATCCAGTGCCACCGCCGACAGCTCGTCAACCAGCTCCGCCGGCGATACCAGGCCAAGGGTCCCAAACGAGGACCGGCCGGGTGGTGGTTGATCGGTGCCTTGCGGAGGTCCGGCCGACGGCCCCCATCGCCCCGGGGGCCAGGATAGCGGAATGACCCGCGCGAGGCGGTCGAGCCGGGGGGCCAGAGCGTCGGCCAGGCGGGTCGAGACTCTCACCAGACGGCGGCTCCTGAAAGCCTCCAACTCGGCGGCCGCGGTCTCGCAGTGGGCGTGGTTCGTGGCCACCCGAAGCTCCAGTTCCCGGATCTGGTCGGTCAGCAGTCGGCGTTCGGTTCGAAGGTCGAGGTCGGGGGACGGGTCGAAATCGGTCATGGTGGTGGGCCGCTGACTAGAGGTTTTCGACGAACGAGCCTTCAAGTCGGGAGAACACCCGCAGCCCGATGTAGAGGAGGACCAGGCCGACGACGAGCGAGTAGCCCAGGTTCTGGAGATGCCAGCTCGTGGGTCGCAGGATCAGTTCGAACTGGTGCTGCCCGTCCGGCGGTAGGGCGGCTGGATTGTAGAGCACCCGTTCGAAGACGGTTACGACGGGCGTGAGCGGATTCAACATCGCCAGACGCTCCCAGCGGGGACCGAACCGGTTGATCAGTTCGTTGGCCACGAATCCGTAGCTCCAGATGATCGGGGTGAACCAGAACAGCGCCAGCAGGATCAGGTCCAGGAAGTGCTGGACGTCGCGAAAATAGACATTGAGCGCCGACAACAGCACGGCAGCGCCAGTGGCCAGAACCATGGTGACCAACACTGCGCACACGGCCAGCCACAACAAGGACCAGGCCGGTGGATGACGGTAGATGATCATAGCCACGACCAGGATGCTGATCCGGCTTGCGAAGGTGACCAGATTGGACACAATGGCGGCGACCGGCAGCACCTCCCGGGGGAACCAGATCTTGGAGACCAGAGCCGTGTTGCCGGTCACCGAAGTGGTGCCGTTGGTGACGCCGGTGGTGAACAGGCTGAAGATGGCGGTGCCGGTCAACAGCTTGAGGGGAAACATAGGGGTTCCCCCGGGCATGAAATAGGTGAACACCACCGTGTAGATCACCATCTGCAGAAGCGGGTTCAGGAGGTTCCAGGTGAAGCCGAGGAGGCTGTTGCGGTGCCGGGACTTGACGTCGCGTCCGGCCAGAGTGAGCAGGAGGCTTCGATGGTTCCACACCTCGGCCAGCTGGCGAGTTGCGCTGGCCGCCGGTCGACTGGTGCCGATGGGTCGCAGCTCGTTTGGTGGTGGTGATGCCGTAGTGGTCACTGGGCGACCTCTTGTGGGGTCCGGCTCCGATCTCGGGTCGGACCCGAGGATGAGCCGATCGGGTCGGATCCGTCGCCGAGTTGGCACGACAGATCGACGGCAACCAGCCCCAAATGGGGATTTCGACTGACTATTCGGAAGGCGCAGGCGCTCCCCACCCGGTGCAGGGTCGTGCGCCCATCGGCCGACTCGGCAATGGCGTCGACCGTATAGGTGCCATCCCGGAGAGGAACCGAGTGGAGGGTGAACGTGACTGTTGCGGTGCCCGGTTCCAACTCGAGATTGCGGCCCAGCAGCGGCGTACTGGCCTGGTTGATCAGCACCGTCCCCTCCTCGGACTTCACGGCGAGTCTCAGACGGCCTTCGATCTGGTCGAACGCCTCCAGCTTGATCTCGATGGTCACGTCGTCGCCCGGGTTCAGCGTCGGTTCCGTGTCGTCACCGGTCACCACCCGGGTATCGATGATCGACACCGCCCGATGCTCGGTCGGCTCCTCGACGGTGGTGGCCGCGGTACCGCGCCTGCGCCGTCCAGCCGCCAGGGCGGCCCGGTAGATGGCGATGGCCTCGGTCGAATCGCCGACATGCAACAACCGGCCGTGAGACAGCACGGCACTGCGTTGGCACAGCTGGGCCACGGTGCTTGCACTGTGGCTGACCAGGATCATGGTGCGGCCCATGGATCGGAACCGATGGACCCGCTCCATGCACTTGCGTCGAAACTGCTCGTCACCGACCGAGAGCACCTCGTCGATCAGGAGGACGTCGGGATCGAGGTAGGTGGCCACCGAGAACCCGAGACGGGCTCTCATGCCCGACGAATAATGCTTGACCGGGGCGTGGATGAAATCCTCGATCTCGGCGAAGTCGACGATGTCCTGGAACAGCTCATCAACGTAGGACTCCTCCAGTCCGAGGATGGAGCCGTTGAGGTGGATGTTTTCAGCCCCGGTGAGCTCGGGATGGAAGCCGGCTCCCAACTCGAGCAGGGCGGCCAGCCGACCAGCTACGAGCACTTCTCCGGTTGTGGGACGCATGATGCCGGCAATGATCTTGAGTAGGGTGCTCTTACCGGACCCATTGTGGCCTATTATCCCGAATGTTTCTCCCTGATAAATATCAAATGAGACATCATCCAAAGCCAGAAATTTGGATGTATTGGACGACAGGTTGGTCAGCAGTCGTTCTTTCAGGGTCTTGGGGTCCGAGGTGCCGCCTCGGAACGTCTTGCCCACGTTCCTCACGGATACGGCAACCGGTGGGTTCCGTCCGTCATCGGCGGTCTCGACAGGCCTGTTTTTTGATAGGAAGCCGGTTGCGTGCTCCCGAGAGGCGGGTTGCCTGGGAGCGAGGGGGAAACCGTGATTGGCGGCGGCCGGTTGCATTCTTGTCAGTCTACTCGTTCCCGAACCCACCGGGTGTTCGCATGGTGGGCAACCTGCCCAGTTCTCTCGGCATGGAAAGGTTGGAATTCAGAGGACTTCTCCCACAAGGTATTTGTCGTTGCTTCGACATTCGGATCGATACTCGCCGGGTTCTCGATGGCATGTGGCGGTGGGGTCGTGCAATCGCACCGTTGGCGGGGGCTCGGACGACAGCTAACCAAATGCTTGCACTTTGTTGGTCCGGGGCTCACCGCCGGTTGGGTAGCGTTGTCCGGGTAGCAGTTGAACCATCGGATGCTTTCTGTTCCCTCCGGCGGGTCACGTGTTTGAGGCACTTTGCTATGTTCGGAGTGATACCCGTGGCTCTGCCCGGGAGCGCCGAGCGATCGATTGAAGCTGTTGCGCCACCTCGCCGCATCTCAACGTCGCTCGGCGCCACTCCACTCCGACCTCCGCTTCCCTCCTTCCGGAAGCCCGGAGGTCGGTTCTCGTCCAAACTCCGGCCGACAGGGCCCGATGGCCATCAGTCCTTCGGGCGGATGGCGTTGAGGTAGCTGTAGAGCGTCACCCGGCTCACCCCCATCAGGTGGGCGATGTCCTCCACCGCTCCTCGGAGTAGGAACGCCCCGAGTTCATCGAGGCGACGAACGGCGGTCTGCTTCTGCGACCGATTCATCTCCTCGAGGCTGCACCCGGCTTCTCGTTCCACCACGCCCACGAGGCGATCGAGGGCTCCATGGAGCTCCGAGCCCTGAACATAACCGACGAGCGTTCCCCTCCAGATGATCGGCGTGTCCGCCGGGTCGGCGTCCGAGACCGGAACGATGGCCCCTCCGAACGCATCGACGATTGGAGCCAGATGAACCAGAAACTCCTGCAGCTCGACTGCCGGGACCGCCCCGTCGAGGTCGACGGGCGCAGGCGCCTGCTCGTCGTTCATGGCCCGTAGGGTAGCTTGCGTCGGGGGCCGGGGCGATCCCGAGTCGTCGGCCCCGGACTCCGTCGACGCGCCGGGGATGGCGATCCCGACAACGGGTAGCCTGGCCACGACGACGGCTGAAAGTCAAGGGAGAGCACGATGATCCGCACAACCAGATGGATGATGGTCGTCGCCGCCGGCCTGGCCTTCATCCTCCCTGCGTGCGGCCGGTTGGGTTTCGGATCCGAATCCCAGGACGCCGTTTCGGAGGAAGGCGCCGGGGACGGGATTCGTGTCGCCGTCGTCGCCCCCGGCGCGGAGAACGACTTGTCGTCGACCCAGAGCATCATCGGGGGACTCGATGCCGTCGACGGAGTGGCCGAGTTGACGGTCATCTCCGGCATCGCCCGTCCGGAGGACGCGGCGACGGCTGCTCGAACCTACGCCGACGACGGCTACGACCTGATCATGGTCCACAGCTCCGAGTACGGAGATTTCCTGCCGGAAATCGCCGCCGACTTTCCCGAGATCGCCTTCGCCTGGGGCCCTGCGGCCGACACCTTCGGGCTCGACAACGTCTCGTCCTACACGGCGGCCTCCGATGAGGGCGGCTACGTGCTCGGCGCGCTGGCCGCCACCATGTGCTCCAGAATCGGCGTCGTCGGTCCGACCGAGGTCGCTGAGGCAAAACGCTACGTCGACGGCTTCAAACTCGGTGCTGAGGCCGGTGGCGCCGAGGTCGACGTCATCTACGCCGGGACGTTCGACGATGTCGACATAGCGGCTGACGCCGCCGTGGTTCTGGCGCTGAACGGCGCCGATTGCCTGACCGGTACCGCCCGGATGACGGTTGGTGCGATCGGTGTCGCCGCACGGGAGGGCCTGCTCTGGTTCGGTACCCAGTCCGATCAGACACCGGCTGCGGCCGACGGTGTCGTCGTGGCGAGCCAGATCTACGAGTGGGAGGTCGTGCTTCAGGACCTGGTCGACGATGTGGCGAGAGGCAGGCTCGGAGGCAACATCTACGGCATAGATCTGGAGAACGGCGGCCTTGTCGTCGAGTTTGGCAACGTGGAAACAACCGCGGAGATGACCCGGCTGGTGGCGGATGTTTCCGCAAAGGTGATCGCCAGGCAGGTGGCCACCACGATCGACGGCTGACATGCCACCGACCGCGGCGACACCGAGCCGAAGCCCGGGCCTCGTGGCTTGGCCGATGGCCTCCGGGAATCGAAGGAGCCGTCGTGCGGTTTACTGGTTCCGTGACCACCGTACCTCCTGAAGCGACTCCGACCCGTCGCCGTTTCGACGCCATTGTGGTCGGAGCGGGTAGTGGAGGTTTGACGGTCGCCGTCGGCCTCGGTCGCTTCGGACGCGACGTTCTGCTCGTCGAGCGGGAGCACATGGGCGGCGACTGCACGAACACCGGCTGTATTCCGTCGAAGACGCTTCTCCATGAGACATCGGCCTGCGCCGGCGGCGCAGGCAACGACCCCGCCGCCATCCTTGCGACCGTGCGGGCACGCCGGGACGCCCTTCGGGATCACGAGGTCGAAGAATTCGGCGGGGCCGAGGGCGTGACGTTCGTCTACGGTCGCGGCAGGCTCGACCCGGATCGAACCGTGTCGATCACCCGCGGCGACGGCACCGTCTGGCAGGCAACCGCCGACAACATCGTGCTCGCCACGGGATCGTCACCCCGCCGCGTCGCCGTTCCAGGGCTGGACGACGACGGGGCCGAAGGGGTGGTACTGACCAACGAGGACCTGTTCGACGTGCAGGCCCCGCCCGCCCACCTCGCGATCCTGGGCGGCGGGTCGATCGGCGTGGAGATGGCCACGGCCTTCCGGCGGCTGGGATCGTCGGTCACGGTCGTCGAGTTGGCCGAGCAGGTTCTTCCCGGTGTCCTGCCCGAGGCTGCTCGGATCATCACCGATGCGCTCACCGGGCTGGGTGTTGCCGTCCATACCGGAGTTCGAGCAACCGGATACCGGCCCGATGGCCGCCGTCTGGAACTCGCACCGGCAGGCTCCGCCGCCTCGGCCAACGGTGGTGGCACAACCGTCCACGGCGTCGACCGTGTGCTGGTGGCCATCGGGCGAACCCCCAACACGGCCGGTCTCGGGTTATCCGAACTCGGCGTCGAACTCGACGATCGAGGTGCGGTCGTGGTGGATGGCCGGGGCCGCACGTCGGCAAAGGGTGTGTGGGCGGTCGGTGACATGACGAACAAGGGCGGCACCACCCACCAGGCGTCGGTCTGGGGTCGCCGCATCATCCAGTCGATCGTCCATCCCTACCTCCCTGTCGGCGACGAGCCGCTGCGCCCGACCGTGACGTTCGCCGACCCGGAGGTGGCCACGATCGGCGAGCAACCCGTCGCACCACCCGATGACGTCATCCGCATCGTCGTCGACGGTTCCGCCATCGATCGAAGTTACACCGATTCCGTCGATCGCAGCATCCTGGTCGTCGACGTGAGACCCCCGACAGGTGAGGTTCTCGGGGCTACCATCGTCGGCCCCCGGGCCGGCGAGGTCATCACCACGTTCTCGCTCGCCATGAAAACCGGCATCGGGTTTCACCGCTGGTACGGCACGGTGATCCCGTACCCGACCTACAGCGAGGTGATCACCGAAGCGGTGGAGCGGTACCTGGATGAGGCCGCGGGCGATGTGACCGGCCACGTGGCCCGGTGGGCGACCGGTTGGTGGGGACGAGCCCGGAGCCGAGTCAGCGGAATGTGACCTCGACCATCGGGGCGTTGGCCACGAGGTCGTCGAGGTCGGTTTGGTCGCGGTACCACCGAGCGGAGGGATGCTCGAACACGAACCGGCGTGTCGCCTCGTCGTCGACCGGGCGGGCGGTGGCCTCCAGGTCGGCTCGCACCGATTCCTTGAGATGGAACGTCAGTGAATCGTCGGCCAGGAGATTGGCGTACCAGTCCCGGGGCCCCGGTGTGCCCGTGATGAAGATCCGATCGTCGACGGCCAGGAACCAGATCTCGACGGTCCGGGGTCGACCCGACTGGCGTCCCATGGTCGTGATGTCGATGGTCAGATCCCGAGCGAGTGCGGCGTCGACCTCGGGTCGTCCGGTGATGTTCGCCATCGCCCAAGCATACGGTCGCCCGGGATCGGCCGAGCCCGCTCGTGCCCGACCATGCCGGTTGGCTAATCCAGGTCGGCCAGGAGGTCGGCCCCGGACTTGAGGACCGGACTGGCCAGCGCAAGTTGGGTGGTCGAGTGCGACACCTCGGCAATGGAGGAAATGACCTGGAGGACCTCGTGGAGGTGATCGTTGGAGCGGGCGGCGATCTTCACCAGAAGATCCCCGGGCCCGGTGATGGTATGAACCTCCAGAATCTGAGGAATGCAACGGAGCTGTTCGACGATCCGATCGTGGTGGCCCTGGGCGATCGACAAGGTGGTGAACGCCCGAACCGAGTAGCCGGCACAGGCAAGATTGAGGTCCGGCCCATAGCCGGTTATCACCCCACGGTGCTCGAGCCGGTCCAGACGAGTGTGCACCGTGCCCCGGGCAAGCGACAGCAGGCGGGACAATTCGGACACCGATGCTCGCGGCCGACGACGGAGCGCGACGATGATTCGCTGATCGGTTTCGTCGATGTCATACCTTCCGCCCGATCCCGCCCTCATGGACGGTCCGCCGTTGTTGCCAAGCGGCAAGCTGTTCATTCGACTCATCTCCTCAGGCCTCCGTGTCCATCAGTATGGTACGTAGAAACTGTCAGATACAGCAACATGATCAAGACTCTTGAGTATCGCTGTTCAGAGTGACTAATCTGATGGAAAGGCTCTTCATCGGAGCAACGATCGGATGACGAAAGGTTGTGACAGCGGTGTCCGCTCATCTCAAGAAAGTCGACCACGTGACCTACGCTTGCGAGAAGGGGACCATCGAGCGGTGGGCCTGGTTCCACCTCGAGGTAGAAGGCGGAACCCTCATCAACCGGATTGACGATGTTCGGCCCGACGACCCCGACTCCAGCATGAAGATCTGGTGCATCGACTACGGCGACTTCGGCGTCGCGCTGATCGAAGGCATCGACCGGGCCAAGAAGTCCCAGGTCACGAAGTTCGTGGAGCGCCACGGCGATCATGCGGTCCAGCACGTCGCCTACGACACCTACGATCTCGACAAGTTCAGCGAGCACATGAAGAGCCTCGGTGGGACACCCCGGGGGGCAACGCTGGTGCGCAACGACGGCTTCGGCATCCTCAAGCAGATGTTCGCCCGCGGCTACGCCGAGGGTGATGCGGCCGAGGCGAGCTTCCCGGAATACGTGCAACGGCCGAATCCGGGCGACAGCGATGACGAGGTGGCCATCACCTTCGCCCAGGAGACCGGCAAGGGCTTCTACGACCAGATCGAGGATGCCGTCGCATCGGGCGACGAGGCACCGTTCTTCGATTTCACCCGGATGCCCGCCGACTGGACCGTGCCGGAACCGACGCCCAAGGGGCGATAGCGGCAGCAGGCGCTATCGGCGTCTACCCTCGGGGGATGCCCGAGCGGATCGATATCGCCGCCGCCTCCGTCGAGTACCGGGTCTGGGGCGCAGGTACGCCGCGAATCGTGATGCTTCACGACGGGCTCGGGTCGATCGCTCAGTGGCGGGACACGCCCGCTGAGTTGGCCGACCGCACCGGAGCCGCCGTCCTGGCCTTCAACCGACCCGGTCACGGGGGATCAACCCCGATCCCGGCCGGTCCGTGGCCCACCCTCTGGCTTCACCACCAGGCTCACCTCCTGGCCCGGCTTCTCCGCGAACTCGAGATCGCCGATCCGTTTCTCGTCGGACACTCCGACGGGGGATCGATCAGCCTGATCCACGCCGCGTCCGGTGCGCCGTGTCAGGGGATTGTGGCGCTGGCGCCACACAGCTTCGTCGAACCGGTTTGCGTTGACGCCATCTCCGCCATGCGAGCCGAGCCGTCACGGATCGTTCGCTCCCTCGACCCCTATCATGTCGACGCCGCCGCGGTCTTCGAGGCCTGGTCAGGGGTCTGGGTGAGCGACGACTTCGGTCGCTGGGATATCCGAGACCGGCTGGCGGCGATCGAATGCCCGACCCTGGTCGTCCAGGGCGATGACGACGACTACGCCACCGACGATCAGCTCTGGTCGACGGTCGCAGCGATCGGGGATGCGGCAAAAGGTGTGCTGCTGCCCGGGTTCGGGCATCTCCTGCACCATCAGCAAGTCGACGTCGTGGTCGATCTCGCCGCCGCCGCCTATGCCGAATCGCTCGGTCGAGCGGGCTGAGACCTGACCGGCCTCCTGACCCCAGAGACGTTCGGCGATGGATCAGGAGGCCGACCAGTTGACGCCGGGTCGGGCGGAACGCCCTTCCCCGGTCGGTGACTTCGCGGCGGTTGGCGATGTCACCGAGGACCATAGCCGAGCCCGTCGATCTTCGAGCCTTCCCCGGCCCGGAGGATGGTTGGTCTAAGGTGAGTGTAAGGTCAGTCCGGCCGCCGGACGTCAACGCGGAGCCGGACATGGGTCGGCTGTCTCGGAGGTTCGCTGAACCCGACGTCCATCGGTCGGTCGAGATCAACCACCGTTCCCAGGTCCACGCCGCGCAAGCTGGCTCGACCGCCGACGACGCGACGAACCGATGCCGTGCGATACCACTCTTCCACGCCCGTCGGACTGAGACCGTGGGTGTTCACGCCGAGCAGCGCTCGGGACGCCCACCGCTCGATCGTGGCGGTTATCCATCGTGGTCGAGGCGGGAATGGAACCACCAAGCGCCCGATCGTCAACGAGAGCGTCAACGGCTCCGACTCGACCACCAGGCGATTCTCACTGCGCCCGCCGACGGTGTCGATGACCGACACCTCGGCGTCGATCCGATCGTCGAACGGGTAGATGTCGGTGATGTACTCGGCGGCATCGGCCGAGGCGATCAGCGTTTTCGAACCGTCGGCGCCGTGCCACATGATGTCCGCAAAACGGCCGATCGGCGAGATCGGCCAGTGACCGATGACAAACTGGTGGCCCGCGGCGAAACCGGCCGAAGTGATCGAGCCGCGGAGCGTTTCGATGGTGTGATCATTGCTCCGGGAGACCATGGACCGAAGCCTACGGTGAGGTTTGAGCCAACGGCACTACGCCCTAGTGTTGGTCCATGGCCGATGACGAAGCGCAAGAATCTGTACCTGAGGCGACGATCAAGGTGCGGAAAGACGGTCCGTACCTGGTGGTCGGTGGAGTTCCCCTGAAGAAGAAGACACCGGTGATGTCGGAGCACGGCGAGCCTTTGACGTGGCGCACCGAAACGATGGAGGACGAGCGCTCGACCTATGCGCTGTGTCGATGCGGTAAGTCGGAGAGCAAGCCGTTCTGCGACGGCACGCACGCCTCGATCGGATTCGACGGCACGGAGACCTCACCTCCCGACTCCTATGCCGATCGGGCCAGCTCGCTCGGCGGCACCGGCATCGAGGTGTTCGACGACCGTGGTATCTGCGTCCACGCCGGCTTCTGCGGAAACAAGGTGTCGAACGTCTGGAAGATGACGGCGGACACCGACGACACAGTCGTCCGGGCCCAGGTCATGGCGATGGTCGAGAAGTGCCCCTCGGGTGCGCTGACCTTCGCCGTCGACGGCGAGATGATCGAGCCCGACCTTCCCGACGAGGTGGCCGTCGTACCCGACGGGCCGCTGTGGGTGAGCGGCGGGATTCCGATCCAGCGATCCGACGGCGACCTCGTCGAGACCCGTCAGCGGGTCACCCTCTGCCGCTGCGGGGCCTCGTCGATCAAGCCGCTGTGCGATGGCTCCCACAAAGAGGCCGGGTTCACGGGGTAGGGGAGCCGGCCCATCGTGCTAGCAGCAGCCGGTTTCGCCACAGGGTGACACACCGGCGCCCGCCGACACCTTCTCGACGATCGTGTTCTCGAACTGGTCGGCGTCGGCCTTCTTGACGTACCACTCCCAGCGGTTGCCGTCGGGGGCTTCGAGCCAGGTTTCGGTCTTCTCGGCGAAGCAGCAGATCGTCTCGTCGACGCCGGTGGTGACGAGCCCGGTCTCGGTCAGGCGGCTCTCGGCCGCAACGACCTGCTCGGCCGTTTCGACCTCGACGCCGAGGTGGTTGATCGAGCCCGACGGGGCGGTGGTTCCCTCGAACAGCACCAGCTTGAGCGGGGGCTGCTCGATGGCGAAGTTGGCGTAGCCGGGTTTCCGCTTGGCCGGCTCCGTGTCGAACATCTTGCTGTAGAAGTCGACGGCGGTGTCCAGGTCGCTGACGTTGAGTGCCAATTGGAGGCGCATGACGGGTCCTTTCCGAACCGTGCCTTGGATGTACATTTTGATGACTATCGATACGTTAGCAATTCACATCGATATCTGTCAATATGTTTCCATGGCAGTCCCCACTGATTCCGCCATCGACACCCAGGAAGCCGCCGTGGCGTCCACGCCCTGTTGTGTTCCGCTGTTCGGATCCGCGTTCGATGAGGAGGCCGCCGAGGAGATGGCCGTCATCCTGAAGACGCTCGCCGACCCGATACGACTCCGCCTCGTCTCGATCATCGGCACCGCTCCCGCCGGCGAGGCCTGTGCCTGCGATCTCCCGGAGTTGGTGGAGCGGAGCCAGCCAACCGTGAGCCATCACCTCGGGCAGCTGGTCAAGGCAGGCATCCTGGATCGCGAGCAGCGGGGCAAGTGGGCTTGGTTCCGCATCAACGGCGAACGCCTGGAATCAGTCCGCCGGGCCCTCGACCTTTCCTGCTGCTGACCCCGTCGCTCGACGTGGGTCGTGGGTGACACGGAGTTCGCAGTCGGTCAGTCGATCTCGGTGGTGGCGACGGGGCGACCCTCGGCCACCGAACGTCCCGCCGCCAGGCCCATGACGAGAGGGGCGCGGCCGTCGGCCCCCGAGATCGGCGTCGGAGCCCCCGAGGTCACAGCGGTTATGAACTCGTTCCACTGGTTCACATACGACGGTATGTAGCGCTCGAGGAAAAAGTTCGGCACCAGTGCGCTCCGACCGCCCTCCGCGGTCAACGTGAGGGCGTAATGGTCGCGATGGTTCTCGGATATGGCGGCCCCGGACGAACCGAACGCCTCCACCCGCTGGTCATACCCGTAGGAACTCTGTCGGCAGTTGTCGATGGTGGTGACCACGCCGTTCTCATGGGTCAACATGGCGGTCACCGTGTCATAGTCTCCGGCATCGCCGATGGCCTGGTCGACCGAGATCCAACCTTTGGCGAAGACCTCGGTGACCTCACTGCCGGCGACGTAGCGGGCCATATCGAAATCGTGGATGGTCATGTCGCAGAAGATTCCGCCGCTGCGCTCGATGTAGCCGATCGGTGGGGGAGCGGGATCTCGACTGGTGATGGCGATCTGCCGGAGATCGCCGACGGTCCCGTCGGCGACCGCATCCCGGACGGCCCGGTGGCCGGGATCGAATCGGCGGTTGAAGCCGATGTGCAGCGGAACGCCGGCGGCTTCGACCGCGGCGAGGCCGCGATCCACCTCGGCCAAATCGAGCGAGATCGGCTTCTCGCAGAAGATGGCCTTGCCCGCCTCCGCTGCGGCCACGATCAGGTCGACATGCGTGTCGGTGCTGGTGCAGATCGCCACGGCGTCGACGTCGTCCGACGCGATCAGCGCCTCGGCCGAGTCGAAGGCGGTCACGCCGAACCGCTCGGCCACGGCTCGGGCCCCCGCGGCATGGACATCGAACACGCCGGTGACGGTTCCACCCTCGGTTCGATTGGCGATCAGGTCGACATGCATCGACCCGATTCGTCCCACTCCCAGCACTCCCAGACGGAGTTGCGAATCACCGCTCATCGGTCAGTGCTCATCCTTTCGCGGTCGTGTCGTCGTTCGAATCCCCGCCTACGGCAGACGGACGTCGGTCACGTTCTCCCAGCGGCCCGAATCCCACGAACGGATCAGGGCCGACTGGAAGCTCACATAGCCGATCGCCTCGTTGAAACCCGGCTCGTGTTGCTCACCCGACGCGATGGCGTTGAGGAACTGCAGGCACTCGATCACCTTCAGATCCTCGTAGCCGATGCTGTTGGCGTCGCCGGGCACGAAATTGCCCTGGAACGGGAAGCGGTCGCCGGTGTAGACCTTGGTGTACCCGTCGTGCAGCAGGCGATGACCGCTCGAGTCGTCGAGGTCGGTGAGGAAGATGTCCATCTCGTTCATCGTCTCCAGATTCCACGACAGCGAACCCTTCGTGCCGTAGATCTCGAACGCCATCTGACTCTTCGGTCCCATGATGGCCCTGCTTGTCTCGAAATTGCCGATGGCGCCGTTGGCGAACCGGACGATGCAGCCCGCATAGTCCTCGTTGGTCACCGGGCCGGTCGGGTCGTCGGGGTGGCCGCGGTCGTAGTGGGTGCCCTCACCGGGTTTGGGCAGCGGGCGCTCCTTGATGAACGTTTCGGCGACCCCGACCACCGAGTCGATCGGGCCGTTCAGCATCATCGCCAGATCCACGCTGTGGCTGAGAATGTCGGTGCTGACGCCGTAGCCGGCGCCGTCATGCTCGAACCGCCACGAGAGCAGGCCGAGCGGATCGGCGCCGTACATGGAGAAGAACCGTCCGCGGTAGTTGGTGATATCGCCCAGAACTCCCTCCGCGATCAGCTGCTTGGCGTACCGGACCAGAGGGGCCCACCGGTAGTTGTAGCCGACGCCGGTGATGACACCCGCTTCCCGGGCCGCCTTCTCGATACGGACCGTCTGGTCCGGTGTGCCGCCAACCGGCTTCTCGCAGAACACATGCTTGCCGGCAGCGGCCGCGGCGACGCTGTGCGCCTCGTGCAACATGTTGGGACCGCAGACGATGACGGCGTCGACGTCGGGGTGTTCGACGGCAGCCGCCACATCGGTCGTTCCTTCGGCGAAGCCGAAGTCCCGTACTGCGAGATCGGCCCGGGCGGCGACGTTGTCGCAGCAGATGACCAGCCTCGGGTTGGCCAGTCGGTCCGGGAACAGGCTCGGGATCCGGGCGTAGGACCGGCTGTGGGCCTGGCCCATCCAGCCGAAGCCGACGACGGCGATACCGATCGTCGGCTTGTTGTCTTCCGTTGTACCGGTCATCGTCAGTGCTCCACCACCCCCGATGCGGAGGTGACCGGACACCTCGGATCCAGTTCCATCCCCGACCAGGTGTCACGGACCCAGTGATGGTTGGGGTCGTCGCAGAACGCCATCGAACGGTCGCCGCCGGGTCCGGCCAGCACGTTCAGGTAGTACATCGGGTAGCCCGGGGCGGCGATGCACGGGCCGTGGTACCCCCGGGGAATCAGATACACGTCCCCGTCGCGGACCACGACGTTCTCGTCGAAAAGGGCCAGCGGATCGTCGGCCTCCAGGTCCGGACGGTTGCCGATGTAGGTGCGGTGCATCCCGAACCCCTCGGTGCTGTAGCCGACGGACCCTCCCGGACCGTTGCCGCGCTTGCCGATGCGGAAGTAGTAGATTTCCTCGTTGTTGACCACACACTCGGGTGAATCGTCGTGCTTGTGCGGTGGATAGCTCGACCAGTTGCCGTCGGGCGTGATCAACTCACAGCACATCAGGTTGTCGGCGTGGCTCCACCGCTCCGGGGTGAGGAAGTTGGTGACCTGCCGGGTGGCGGGACCACCGCCGCGAGCCTCGGTCTCGACCTCCTCCGCCGGCCCGTATTTCGGTTCCAGGGCGTTGTCGCAGCGGGCCATGGGTACGGCCAATTCGACCCCGTCGGCCGACGACTCGGGCACGTTTATCGTGATTCGCGAGTCGCGGCCGACGTAGACGAAATCGGTGACCCGGTTGAACACATTGACCCGACCCTCGAGCTCGAAGAAGGCGGTCGAGCCACCCTCGGGGTTGACCTCGACGGTTGACTGCCCGCCACTCAGCGGCAGCAGGGCGATCTCGCAATCGTCGGTTTCGAAGGTACGGGTCTCACCTGCCACCATCGAGAACACCCGCAGGCCGGTCCAGGTCCAGTCGGCCTGCTCCTGGGTCAGGTTCAAAGAGTGGCCCTCGTCGGCCAACGATTCCCGGGGATAGTGGCGTCGAGTGGTCATGGATCTGTGAGTGCTCCTTGGATGTGAGGTCGTGAACCGTGATGGATGAACGGCCTGAGTCAGACTCCGCTGATGGCTTGCGACAGCTCCGCCTGGAGTTCTTCCAGCTCGGAGCCGCCGGCCATCAGACGGGTCAGCTCATTCTGGTCGATCTCGTCCTTGGCGAAGTTGCCCATGGAGTGGCCGCGGTTGAGGATCAGGAATCGGTCGCCGACCGGGTAGGCGTGAGCCGGGTTGTGGGTGATGAAGATCACGCCCAATCCTCGTTTCGCCGCCTCCACGATGTAGCGAAGCACGACGCCGGACTGTTTCACGCCGAGGGCCGAGGTCGGCTCGTCGAGGATGAGCACCTTGGCCCCGAAGTGGACGGCCCGGGCGATGGCCACCGATTGGCGCTCACCGCCCGACAGTGTGCCCACCGGCTGTTCCGTGTCGCGAATGTCGATGCCCATCTTGGCCATCTCCTCCTTGGCGACCCGCTTGGCCGACTTGGTGTCGATCCATTGCAGCGGCCACGAACCCTTCTTCGGTTCGGAGCCGAGGAAGAAGTTTCGCCACACCGACATCAGGGGCACCATCGCCAGATCCTGGTACACGGCGGCGATCCCGCGGTCGAGCGCTTCCCGTGGTGACTCGAAGCGGACTTCCTCCCCCTCCAGCTTGAAAGTGCCCTCGTCGTGTTGGTGCACGCCAGACAGGATCTTGATGAACGTCGACTTGCCGGCGCCGTTGTCGCCGAGCACGCAGGTCACCTCTCCGGCGTTCACGTGGGTGGTCACGTGGCGCAGGGCGATGATGTTGCCGTAGTACTTGCCGATGTCGGTCAGTTCGAGAAGCGGTGTTTCACTCATGTTGTTGATCCTCTCTATCGGGTCGCTTCGGCTTTGGCCCGGATGAAGTTGTTGGCGATGACGGCTACCAGCAGGATGCCGCCCAGGAAGACGAAACGCCAGTCGGAGTTCCAGCGGGAGGCCGGGATGCCCTGGACGGACATGGCCATGATGATCGCTCCGATGGCCGCCCCGAACGTCGATCCGTAGCCACCGGTGAGCGCCGTGCCACCGACGACCGCGGCGATGATGTACTCGAATTCGAGACCGTTGCCGGTGCCGGCCTGGATGGTGTTGAGCCGGAAGGCCAGCAGCGTGCCGACCAGCCAGGCCGCGAGGGACACGACCATGAACAACTGTGTCTTGGTTCGGGCCGCTGGAACACCGATCTGACGGGCCGCCTCCTTGTTACCGCCGACGGCGAAGGTCCAGGATCCGAAGGCCGTCTTCGCCAGAACCAACGAACAGACCGCGGCGAACAGGATGAACCACAGGGTGCGGACACTGAAGACGGCGGGCGGGGCGCCGGCGTCGATGTCGGCCTGGGTGGCGAAGAGCAGGCGGGTGGTGACCCCGACGGCGAACAGCAACCCCCCAGCGATGGCCAGGCGCCCGCCGAGGTGGTCCGCTGCGGTGTCCGGATGGCGACGCTCCCCGAACACCGCGGTCACGATGGCCCAGGTGGCGATGACGGCGGCGAGGACCAGCATGACCGAGAAGACCTCGGATCGGAACTTGACCGACGCCGACTGCGAGCGGATGAAGAACGAGAATCCGGCGGTGGCGACCGCCGTGACAAACAGGATCACGGACCGCATCAACTGTGAGGTTCGACCGGCCCCGTTGGCTGCCATCAACAACAGCACCGCCCCCGCTCCGCCGAGTCCGACGAAGAGAATCGCCCGCATGCCTTGCTCGGTGACGAGAATCAACATCGTCTCACTGTTGTCCTTGTCGAACACCAGGGCGGAAACGAGAGCCAGGACCAGCGCTCCGAGTCCCAGGCCGAACTCGGTGATCCAGGCCCCGGACCAGGCGACGGCGCCCCGGTCGGCCAGGGGCTGGTACCGCCACCGGGCAAGTCCGAAACCGGTGATCAGGATCGACAAGCCGATGATGATGGCGCCGACCGCGTTGCCTGACACCCCGTCGGTATTGTGGAGGTAGAGAACGCCGGCAACCATCCCGGCTACACCGGCGGCGAAGGCGATCAGGCCGGTCGGGTTCATGTGCTCCTTGCGGGCGAACCTGAGTTCGAACACGGCCAGGCCGATCAGCCCGATGCCGACCAGGCACCCGGTGGTGTAGAGAATGTCGCGTCCTTCCCAGACGTGACTGTTTCGCTGCCACTCGGCGGCGAAGATCGGCTGGAAGAACCCGTAGCCCTTGTCGCCGCCGCGTGCCGACGCGTTCAAGGCCAGGTCGTCCATCTTGCCGACCTGGATCTGGTCGACGATCAGTTTGGAGAAACCGAGTTTGGCGCCGCGAATGATGAAGAACGTGCCGAGGGTGACGATGAAGCTGGGGAGCGCCGTGCGGTTCACCATGGTGCCGTTCACCCACCCCAATCCGAGGGCGATGGCCAGTGACACCGGTAGCGCGACCCAGAGGCTCAGACCGTAGCCGCCCATGTCGCCGGTGAAGTCGCGCACCAGCAGCAGGGTCAGGATACCGAAGGCGCCGGTCGCCGCTCCGGACGACAGGTCGAATTCGCCGCCGATCATGAGCAGGGCGACGGCCACCGCCATGATGCCGAGCGTGGAGGCCACGTCGAGGATCGATGCGGTTCCCGGTGTCAGTCCGAACACGTCGGACACCGACCAGAAGAAGGCCCAGATGGCCATCGCGGCGATGATGGCCCCGATCTCAGGTCGTACCAGCAGACGGGCGAACACGCCGCGATAGGCGATGCGCTCGTCACGGGCCGAGCTTGTCTCGGCGGTCTCTTCCCCTCCGTTGTCTTGATGCCCGTGCCCCTCGGTTTCGGGCACCTCTGTTGTTGCGTCACTCATGTGGCTCGTATCCCCCTTCGTTTTGTCTGTCGTGCCGCTAACGGGCGGCGGTCCGATAGTGAACAGGCCCGGCCCCCGTGTTCCGAGAGCCGAGCCTGTTCCGGTACCGAGGATCACACGATGGTGATCGTTCGGCTCAGCGTGTGCTGACTACCACTAGCGGGTGCCTTCGGCGACCAGCGCCTTGACGTCGGCCGCGTTGTCGGTCGTGACGAAGCCCGGACCGGTCAGGATCGGCAGACCACCACCGGCGGTGTTGAGGTTCGTGACCTCGAGGTACAGCAGGATGACCGGCAGATAACCCTGCAGGTACTGCTGCTGATCCACGGTGAAGGCGACGTCGCCGGCCTCGATGGCGTCGATGAGCTCGGGCGTGATGTCGAACCCGCCAACGGTGAGGTCGCGACCCAACTCCTGAGCGGCGGTCAGGCCCGACATGGCGATGACCGGCCCGGTGCCCATGAAGCCGTCGATGTCCGGGTTGGCCTCCAGGACGGCCTTGATGCCGTTGATCTGGGCGGTCTGGTCGGCGTCGAGGCCGACGAACTCGCTGATGACGTCGCCGCCGAAGGTTTCGGCCAGGCCGTCACAACGCTCTTCGAGCGCCACGTTCGACTCTTCCTGGCGACCACACAGGATCTTGGTGGCGCCGGCGTCATTGAACCGCTCGCCTGCTCCGTTGCCGGCGATGACCTCGGTCTGGCCGACGTGGGTGGTGGCGCCGATGTCCTGGTAGTCGTTCACACCGGAGTTGATGGTGTAGACGGGAATACCGGCGGCGACGGCCTCCTGCAGCGGTCCGACCAACTGGTCGGGGCTGGGCAGCGAGGCGGCGATGCCGCTCGAACCCTCACCGATGGCGGTCTGGATGTCGGTGACCATCTTGCCCGGGTCGTTGTTGCCGGCCAGCCACACGCAGTTCACCCCGACGTCGGCGCAGGCCGCGTCGAAGCCCCGCTTCACGACCGACCAGAACGGTCCATCGTCGGAGTGGGTGATCATGTGGAAGGTCAGGTCGCCTCCCTGGGTGAGGTCGACGGATTCGTCGCCCGATTCGTCGGCGGCTTCGTCGCCGGACTCCGAATCGTCGGTTGCCGCGTCGTCGGTTGATTCGGACGACTCGTCGGTGCTCGCTCCCTCATCGCCTTCGTCGGATCCGCCGCAGGCGGACGCGATCAATGTGAAGGCGAAGAGCAGCGCAAGCAAGCTCTTGAGATGCTTCATGTGAGTGTTACTCCCCTTTGTTGCTGTTATGTGGTTGCCAGGTCCGCCGGTGGTTCCGACAGGAGTCCAGCACGTGGATCTTAATACGCTCGGCGTTGCTCACCCGAGGTCGATGTCGGTGTTGTCACACAGAATGTCTCGAAGAATGGCACAGAGTCCCCAGTCCTGTCTCGAAAACTGTCCTCAAAATGTCATTGCCCGACCGGGTCAGAGAGACGTGGCAAGCGCTTTGAGAAAGTCGACGCTGGTCTCCACATCACGGATCGGCCCCTCGCCCTCGGCGGGGAGGTCGCCGGTGATGGCGCAGTCCTGTTCGATCACGTACCAGCCGTCGTAGCCGCCGTCCTCCAGTGAGGTGATCAGACCGGCCACGTCGAGATCACCCCGGCCGAGAGGGGTGAACAGGCCTTCCTGTACCGCCTCCATCAGGGTCAGTTGCTTGTCGTTCAGGCGGGCGGCCACCGCGAGGTCGGTGTCCTTCAGGTGCACCAGGCCGACGCGATCGGCGTGATGCTTCACCAGTTCCACCGGGTCGCAGCCTCCGATGGCGAGATGGCCCGTGTCGACCACGAGGGCCGCGTCGGTGTTGTCGATCACGGCCTGCACCTCATCGGCGGTCTCGACGACGCAGCCAACGTGTTCGTGGATCACCTGGAGCAGATTGTGCTCGGCGCAGATCTTTCCGATCTCGGCGATCATCTGGTAGAGGTGGGCCCACTCCGCGCCGGTCACTGGGCGGCGGGGCTGCCAGTCGGTCGATGTGACGGGCGCGGTGTTGAAGTACCGAGCACCGCTGTCGGCGAGGAGTTCGGCCGTGGCCACGGCTTCGGCTCGGGTACGGTCGGCCTGCTCCGGGTCGTGGAGTACGAGAGGGATGAACGCGGCCAGCAGCGACATGTCGTGTCGGGCAAGGATGCTGCGGAGTTCCGCGGTGTTCTCCGGCAGCCAGCCGGTGGAGCCGAGCTCGGTTTTGGTGAAGCCCAGGCTGCTCATCTCGGCGAGCACACGGTCAGGCGACAGCTGGTGACCCCAGCCCGGTACCTCGCAAACGCCCCAGGAGATGGGGGCGGTGGCGACTCGGTCGAGGAAGGTGGAGGTTGCGGACAAGCGTGACATCCTTTCCGGCGTGTGACCCGCGAGGCGTGTGGCTCGGCGGATTTGGAGCGCTCCAATAACGTAGGTCAATCCCGGTTGCGACGCAAGACCGAATCGTTCCGCTCTCGGTATTTGGGTCGTGGACGGGGTGAATCTGTGGTGCTGGTCACAATCGATGGACGAGATTCGTGTCCTGGGGGACTTGAATTGGAGCGCTCCAAACCCTACAGTCGGCAGTGATGTCGCCCGATGAGCCGCTTCCCTCCATCACCAGACTGCGCCCACCGACCATGGACGACGTGGCCGAGGCGGCAGGGGTGTCTCGTGCGCTGGTGTCGCTGGTGATGCGAAACGCCCCGAATGTCAGCGACAGGCGGCGAAAGGCGGTACTCGATGCGGCCGATCGCCTCGGCTACCGTCCGAACGCTGCGGCCCGCAGCCTGGCCGAACGTCGATCGAACACCCTCGGCGTCGTGGTCAACGACCTGCACAACACCTTCTTCGCCGATCTGGTCGACGGCGTTCACGAGGTCGCACAGGCCAACGGCTTTCGGCTCCTGCTCAACACGGCCTGGCGCACCGACATCGACGAGCGCCAGGCCGTCGAAGCGTTTCTCGAATATCGTGTGGACGGAATCCTCGTCCTCGGTCCGACCGCCGATGGCGACACCCTACGAGATGCGAGCAAGAACACACCGGTGGTCACCATCGGCTCGTCGTTTCCCGGCGTCGATGCCGTGGTCAACGACGACCTACGTGGGGGAGAGTTGGCCGCCGAGCATCTCGTCAACCTCGGTCATCGTGACATCGTTCACCTCGACGGCGGGAACGGTGCCGGCGCCGATCATCGTCGTGAGGGCTTCTGCGGCGTCATGGAGTCGATGGGTCTCGAGGTTCGCGTCGTGCCCGGTGAGTTCACCGAACGCTCGGGCCTCGAGGCCGCCATCGACCTGGTCGAGGCTGGAATGGTGCCGACGGCTGTTTTCGCCGCCAACGATCTGGCCGCCGTCGGCATGATCGACGCATTGACCGTTGCCGGCCATCCTGTTCCCGAGTCGGTGTCGGTGATCGGGTACGACAACACCCACCTGGCTCAGCTTCGGCACATCGGCTTGACCACGATCCATCAGCCGAGGGTCGAGATGGGCCGGCTCGCCGCCGAGATCGTGCTCGAGCGCCTCGAATCCGGCCGTCGCCAGTCGGTCTGCCATGTTGTCACGCCGGAGTTGGTCGTCCGAAACACGACCGCCCCACCGGTTGTAACCCCCCGGCGGGCCTCGGCCTGATACGCCAAGGTCACCCGCCGAATGTCCAATTCGCCCCTATCGTCCAAGGAATCGAATCCGGGATCTGCCATGTCGAACACCAACAGCGAAGAAGCATCGGCCGACGCGCCGGACCTGATCACCATCGGGCGCGTTTCGATCGACCTCTACCCCCACCAGCAGGGCCCGATGTCGAATGTGACGTCGTTCCAGAAGTCGATCGGAGGCACGGCCACCAACGTGGCCGTGGCCGCCGCTCGCCTGGGGCACCGGGCCGCTGTGGTGACGAAGGTCGGCGACGACGCGTTCGGACTCGACGTGCGGCACGCGCTCACCGAGCGGTTCGGGGTCGACGCAACGTACGTGTCGGTCCACCCGCACCTGCCGACCCCGCTCGCCTTCGCCGAACTCGATCCCGTCGAGGAGCCGTCGATCATCTTCTACCGCTATCCGGAGGCCCCCGACTTCCAACTCGGTCACGCCGATCTCGATGCGGTGCCGATCGAGGATGCCGCGATTCTCTGGATCCCGGCATCACGGTTCTCGGTGGAACCGAGTCGAAGCGCAGTGGTCAAAGCGCTCGATCGCCGGGAGCGACGCTGGCACACCATCTTCGATCTCGATTGGCGGCCTCACTTCTGGCCCTCGGAGGGAGTCGCCCACGCCGTGATCGAGCCGCTCATCGAGCAGTTCACCATCGTCATCGGCAATCGTCAGGAATGCAGGGTCGCCGTCGGTAGCGACGATCCCGATGAGGCCGCCGACCGCCTGCTGGCCAAGGGTGTCGAGGCGGCCGTGGTGAAACTCGGTGGCGACGGTGTCCTGGTGGCGAAGGCGGACGGCACGAGAACCGAGGTGGCACCGTTCCCGGTGGAGGTCGTCTGCGGGCTCGGTGCCGGTGACGCCTTCGGCGGTGCGTTCTGCCACGGGTTGCTGTCCGGCTGGTCGATCGAGGAGTCTGTGCGCTACGGCAATGCCGCCGGGGCCATCGTCGCCGGCCGGTTGTTGTGCGCCGACGACATGCCGTATGTCGAGGAGGTCGACGAGTTTCTGGCCGGGCGAGAGGAGTCCTCATGACAATCATTGCCGAGTCCGGGCCCGGTGTGCTGCTCTCGGTCAGCCCGGCGACGGCGGGCTGGCAGTACCTGTCGTTCTCGGTCATCGAACTGGCCGCCGGTGAGAACCACACGCAGCGGCTCGACGGGGCCGAAACCGCCGTCGTGCCCCTCGCCGGGCGAGGCACGGTTCGCCTCGACGACCACACCCACGACGTCTCCCGAGCCTCGGTGTTCGCCGAGCTGTCGCCGGTGGCCTACGCCCCTCCCGGGGTCGAGGTGGCGATCGAGGCCGCCGATCAGGGATTGACCTTCGCCATCGGTTCGGCTCCGGCCGAGGGCTGGTACCCGGCCCGGCTGATCCAACCGTCGACGATCCGCTCCGAGGTCCGGGGCGGCGGGGCCGCGTTGCGCCAGGTCAACCACACACTGGCAGCCCCCATCGAGGCCGAGCGCCTGATCCTCTACGAGGTCTATGTTCCCCGGGGTACCTGGTCGGGTTGGGCGCCACACCGGCACGACGGTGTCGACGGATCGCCCTACCTGGAGGAGACCTACTACTTCCGCATGGATCGGCCCGAAGGCTTCTGGATGCACCGGAACTGGGATGACGGCAGCGGCTATGTCGGCGACGGTCCGGCGCCCTTCGACCAGGTCATGACGGGCGGAGACGGCGATTGCGCACTCGTGCCCGGCGGCTACCACTCGTCGGTGGCCTGCCCGGGCGCCAACATGTACTTCCTCAACTACCTGGCCGGTGAACTGGTCGGCGAGGAGCGGGCCACGCCGCCCTGTTTCCACTCCGACTTCACCTGGATCGAATCCGATTGGGGTTCCGGTGCCTGGGAGCTGCCCGTCGTCGATCCGAGCGGCGACCGATCGCCATGATGATGGATCACGGAACCCGACGCCGCTTTCAGCGCCTCACCAACAACGACGGCGTCTTCTGTGTCGCCGCAGTTGATCATCGCGACGCCCTCGTCGCCGAGTTCGCGCGATACGGCGAACGTGCGGGCGGAGCCGCCGATCCGTCGCCCGAGGTCCTCACCACGTTCAAGGCCGACGTCGTGGGCGCTCTCGGCAGTCGGCCCTCGGCGGTCATGGTCGAACCGGAGTTCTCGTTCCCCCATCTCACCGATGCCGGCATCGTCGACCGTTCGGTTGGCGTGATCTGCGCCCTGGAGTCGCAAGGCTACATGGCCAACCCGGCCGCGGGTAACGAGCTGATGCCAGGCTGGACGCCAGCCCAGCTGCTGGAGGCCGGCGCTGACGCGGCCAAGCTGTTCGTGCTCTATCGAGCCGACGACGACGCCCTCGCCCCGCGGCAGGAACGGTTGGTCCGTCGGGTGGTCGAGCAGTGCGCGGCGGCTCAGCTGCCGGTGCTGATCGAACCCATTCCCTACGACTTCGGCAGCGACGGCGAGCGTCGCGAGCTGATCCTCCGTTCGGCGTCGCGGCTGACGGAATTCGGGCCGATGATCCTGAAGATGCCGTTTCCCGCACCCGGAGCCTGCGGGTTGCTGAACGACGCCTGTGGGGACAACCCCTGGACGTTGCTCAGCTGGGGTGTCGGATTCGACGACTTCGCCGCTCAGCTGACCGAGGCCGTCGCCGCCGGCTGCTCCGGGTTCATGGTCGGTCGCGCCCTGTGGCGGGAGGCCCTCCCCGTCGAGAGCAGGCCCGAGGTGCTGAACACCACCGTCGTCGAGCGGTTCGACAGGCTCTGCGCCATCGCCGCCGACGCCAGACCGTGGCATCATCACTACGGCCCCGCCTCGCTCGACGACTGGCCGTGGGCGCGCTGAGCCCTCCGTTCCCGTTTCGCCATCTCACCGTTTTCACCGTTTTCACCGTCTCACCTTCACCTTTCATCCCGCTTTGGAGTACCTCATGGAGACCGTTCGACTCACGACCGCTCAGGCCATCGTCCGCTGGATGATGGCTCAGCGCACCCGGCTGGCCGATGGCAGCGAAGCCCCGATGTTTCCGGGCGTCTTCGGTATTTTCGGACACGGCAACGTGACCTGTCTCGGCCACGCGCTGGAGGAGGTTCGCGACGAGTTCCCGACCTGGCGGGGCCAGAACGAGCAGGGCATGGCGCTGGCGGCCGTCGCCTACAACAAAGCGGTTCGGGGGCGTCAGATCATGGTGGCCACGTCCTCGGTCGGCCCCGGTGCCACCAACATGGTCACGGCGGCGGGGGTCGCGTCGGCCAACCGCCTGCCGCTGCTGCTGTTCTCCGGTGACACGTTTGTCAGCCGAATCCCCGATCCGGTGCTCCAACAGGTCGAGAATTTCGGGGAGCCGTCGACAACGGTCAATGACGCGTTCAGGGCGGTCACCACGTACTGGGATCGCATCACCCACCCCGCACAGGTCGCCCAGTCGCTGCCCGCCGCCCTCGCCACGATGCTCGATCCGGCCACGCGTGGTCCGGCCTTCATCGGCTTGCCGCAGGACACACAGGCCGAGGCCTACGATTACCCCGTTCGTCTGTTCGATCCGGTCGTACACGAGGTGCCTCGTCCCCGCCCCGATTCGAGTGAGCTGATCACCGCGGTTGAGGTGCTGCGGACAGCCCGCAAGCCCCTGATCATCGCCGGCGGCGGCGTGCATTACTCGGTGGCCGAAGCCGAACTGGCCCAGTTCGCGGCCAACCACGGCATCCCGGTCGTCGAGACGGTGGCCGGCAAGTCGAGCCTGCTCGGCGACGACGCGGCCTACGTCGGACCGATCGGTGTCACCGGGTGTGAGGCGGCCAACAACCTGGCCGCGGAGGCCGATGTCGTCCTGGCGGTCGGTTGCCGTCTCCAGGACTTCACCACGGGTTCGTGGACCGTGTTCAGAAACGAATCGACGGTGATCGTCGGGGTCAACACGACCCGTTTCGATGCCATCAAGCATCGGTCGCTTCCCGTCGTTGGTGATGCCCGTGAAACCCTTCGGGAGATGGGAGAGCTGCTGGGCGACTGGTGTGCCCCCGAGGCCTGGATGGAGCGGGCTTCTGCCGAGAAGGAGGGGTTCCGCTCCTACCTCGAGAGCATCGGATCGCCCGACCCGTCGGCCGAGGTGTTGACCTACGCCCAGGTTGTACGAGCCGCCAACGATCAATCGAATGAGGACGATGTCTGCCTGGCGGCGGCCGGCGGCTTCCCCGGCGAGGTCAACAACGGCTGGTGGTCGAAGGGGGTGGCCACGTTCGACTGCGAATACGGCTTCTCCTGCATGGGCTATGAGGTGTCGGGGGGTTGGGGGGCGGCCATGGCCCATGAGGCGATGGGACGTTCCGGCGACGGTGATGTGTTCGTGTTCGTCGGCGACGGTTCGTACCTGATGATGAACTCGGATCTCTACAGCTCGGTCCTGACGGGTCACAAGATGATCGTGATCGTCTGCGACAACGGCGGGTTTGCCGTGATCAATCGCCTCCAGATCGGCCAGGGCGGCAAGCCGTTCAACAACCTCCTGGCCGATTGCCGTCTGGCCGGCAGCCACAATGGTGAGGTGGTCGAGGTCGACTTCGCAGCCCACGCCGCGGCCCTGGGTTGTGCCTCCGAGACCGTGTCGACCTACGAGGAGCTCCAGGCGGCATTGGAGCGGGCCCGGGCCAGTGATCGGACCTACGTCATCGCCGCCAAGGTCGACGCCTACACCTGGACCGAGGGTGGTGCCTTCTGGCAGGTCGGTGTGCCCGAGGTCTCGAACCTGCAGTCGGTGCGTGACGCACGAGCCGAGATGGACAAGGGCCAGGCCGACCAGCGGGTCGGCTGGTAGACAGCTCCCGGTCGCAGAAGCGCTGACCAGCAGCTCCCCGACCGATCTGGTTGAATCCACGCGCTCACGGCGCGCGGAGAATCTGCCAATTCCGGAGCGGATTGGGTCGGAGATTGCGCCCTAGCCTGGAGCGATGGCCGAGGCGTATGTAGCAGGAATCGATTCATCAACCCAGTCGACCAAGGTCGAGGTCCGTCGGGTCGACGACGGCACGGTCGTCGGCACGGGCCGAGCATCGCATCCCTCGACCACGCCGCCCCGCAGCGAGCAGGACCCGAATGCCTGGTGGTCCGCCCTCGCCGCCGCCTTCGCCCAGATCGATCCCGAGGTGCGGGCCGGGATCGTCGGGGTGTCGGTGGCCGGCCAGCAGCACGGCTTGGTGTTGGTCGACGAGGCCGGTGAGCCGCTCCGTCCCGCCAAACTCTGGAACGACACCGAGTCGGCCCCGCAGACCGAAGCGCTGGTGGCGGCCTCGGGGGCCGATGTGTGGGTCGACCGCTGCGGGTCCGTGCCCGCCCCCGCCTTCACCGTCACCAAGCTGGCCTGGGTGGCCGAACACGAGCCCGAGCTGATCGACCGCATCGACAGGGTGATGCTGCCCCACGACTACCTGACCTGGAGGCTGACCGGCGAGCACGTGACCGATCGCGGTGACGCGTCGGGCACGGGCTGGTGGTCGCCGTCGATCGAGGAATACGTCGATGAGGTGCTCGAACTCGTCGCCCCGTCCGTCGTCGACAAGTTGCCCAGCGTGCTGGGCCCGACGGCGGTCGCCGGAACGGTGACAGCGGAAGCGGCGAACGAGCTCGGGCTGCCGTCCAATGTCGTCGTCGGCCCCGGTTCGGGCGACAACATGGGGGGCGCCCTCGGTCTCGGTCTCCGGACCGGTGACCTGGCCATCTCCATCGGGACCTCGGGAACCGCTTACGCCGTCAGTGCAATTCCGACGGCCGATGAGACCGGCTTGGTCGCCGGCTTTGCCGACGCAACGGGCAACTTCCTGCCACTGGTCTGCACGTTGAACGCCACCAAGGTCACCGAGGCCTTCCGTCGTCTGCTCGGGGCCGATTACGCCGAGTTCGACGAGTTGGCGCTCTCGGCTCCCATCGGGGCCGATGGTGTGGTGCTCGTGCCCTATCTCGACGGGGAGCGGACCCCGAACCGTCCGACCGCGACCGGTTTGTTGGCCGGGATGCGGTCCGACGTCGAACGCCGACAGATCGCACGGGCGGCGTTCGAGGGTGTGGCCTGCGGGCTGCTCGACGGCATGCAGGCCCTCGAATCGGCCGGCGTCAGCCTCGGAGGCCGCACCTTCCTGATCGGCGGTGGCGCCAAGTCGGCGGCATACCGTCGGATCATGGCCGACCTGTCGCAACGGCAGCTCACGATCCCGGACGACGATGAGACGGTGGCGACGGGTGCCGCTCTGCAGGCCGCGGTCGTGGCGGGCCACGGCTCCTTCGTCGACATGGCCGACCGCTGGAGCCTCGGTCACGGTTCGCTCATCGATCCTGATGACCGTCTTGTCGACGCAGCCGCCGAAGCCCGTCGGCATTACCACTGGGCACGAGATCTCACCGAGTAGGATCAGCGTCATGCCAGGAGTGAACATTGATCGACCTCGAATGCCCGAGGGTTACGGCGTGCCCACCGATCTGGGTGGTTTCCGCCCGTGGAGCGAGGTCGAAGGCCGACTGGAGACCTCGATGCACGTCTGGCTGGCCACGACCCGGCCTGACGGTCGGCCGCACGTGGTGCCCCGCTGGGGCGTCTGGCTCGACGGACGATTCTGGTACGACGGCTCACCCGACACCATCCACGCCCGGAACCTGCGAACCAACCCGGCGTGCGTGCTGCATCTGGAAAGCGGTTCCGACGTGGTGATCGTGGAGGGTACGGCGGCCCCGTCGGCTCCGGTCGACTACGACTTCGGGGTTCGCCTGTCCGATGCCTTCGGGGCGAAATACGCCGCCAAGGGCTACGAGCCGGCGGCCGACGCCTGGTCCGGGCCCGGCGCCGGCGGACTGTGCGTGCTCACCCCGATCAAGGCAATGGCATGGCGCGATTTCCCCGCGGATGTCACCAGGTACCGATTCGTATCGGCCGGCTGAGAGCCCGAGCCCCGGTCAGGGGCGGAAACCCCACGCCGTCGGGCCCGGCCGCAGGGTTCGCCTGGCCAGGTGGACCCAGTCGCAAAGCATCGGTCGGGTGTCACGGGGATCGATGATCTGCTCGATCTCGTAGAACTCGGCGGAACGCAGCGGCGAACGCAACCGGTTCAGCCGCTCGGTGATCTCGGCATGGAGGGCATCGGGATCCTCTGCGGCCTCCAGTTCGGCCTTGTAGGCCACCTCCAGGCCGCCCTCAACGGGCAGCGAACCCCAGTCCGCCGATGGCCAGGCCATACGCATCGACGAAGCACCCGGCGCGCGGTTGGAGGCACCGGCCACGCCGAAGGCCTTTCGCACCAGCACTGTGCAGTAGGGAACCGCCAGTTGCCGCAGCGCCACCAGGGCGACGGAACCGGTCCGGATCGTTCCCTCTTCCTCCGATGTCTTCCCGATCACGAACCCGGGGCAGTCCTCGAAATGGATCAGGGGCAGTTTGAACAGCGATGCCAGGTCGGCGAGGCGGATCAGCTTTCGGCAGGCGTCGTTGGTCCAACCACCGCCGTAGATACGTGGGTCTTCGGCGTAGACGGCCACCGGCACGCCGTCGAGGCGGGCCAGGCCGGCGATGATCGACGTGCCCCAGGCCCGGCCTATCTCGAAGAAGCTCGACACGCCATCGGGCGATCGATCGAACGCGGCGGAGAGGATGGTCCGCATGTCGTAGGCCTGGCGTACCTCGCGGGGTACCACCGAGATCAGGTGGTCGTCGCG
>Ga0224512_10000385_pt1 | contig 47607 bp, 44 predicted proteins | sample SF_May12_sed_USG_4_FD_169103 | JGI IMG/M metagenome (GOLD analysis project Ga0224512, IMG submission 169103) | Sediment microbial communities from San Francisco Bay, California, United States - SF_May12_sed_USGS_13 | ecosystem: Environmental > Aquatic > Marine > Sediment | place: USA... | reverse complement strand
GCCCCGGTTCTTCCCGGAAAGTCCTTGTATCACCGCAGAGACGCAGAGGGCGCAGAGAAAACACAGCATATTAGGGTAAAAATCTCACCGCAAAGGCGCAAAGGACGCAAAGAACAAATGATTACGACAACACCGCCACCTCTGCCATTCTCCGAAACAAACAGGGGACGAAGCCGACTTTTTCAAGAAAAATATTACTGTTTTCTTTGAGTTGGACGTTTTTGTCCTGATGCCTGGCTCGGTGCGATCAGCACGGATTCGACGCCCTCTTCAGGTGGGTTGTTGGTAGCAATCTATTCCTTTGCGTCCTTTGCGCCTTTGCGGTGAATGACTTGTTCTTTCTCTGCGCCCTCTGCGTCTCTGCGGTGGATTGTTTTTATTTACCTGCTTCTCCGCGGTGAACTTTCTAATTCAGCTGGATGCGCTGGCCCCAGGGCACCTGGCCGCGGCCCTTGACCAGCCAGATCACCGGGAAGTTCGGCTCCTGCCTGGGGAATTCGCCCTGGGCATCGGTGAAATACACCAGCAGGTCCGGGTGCTGACCCTGGTTTTCCGCCCAGTCGAACACCGGGGTGAAACGCGTCCCGCCCCCGCCGCGGATGTTGTCCGGCAGTTCGAATTCCTCCCACGGCTCGTACACCCAGGGACCTTCGGCAGCCAGCGTGGCATCGCAGGCCTGCAGGGTGATGCGCGCGCGCACCTGGCCCTTGATGGCATCAATCTCGGTCACGAACTCACGCATCTCGTCCCGGCGGATGGAACCGCTGGTGTCCAGCACCACCACGATATCGGTCTGCGCACTCCTCAGGGTCGGGAAGATGGCCTCACCCTCACGCCGGGAGGGCCGCATGTAGCTGTAGTCATCCCGGCTGGCAGCGGTCATGTAGCGCGCCAGCAGCATGCGCCAGGGCAACTGTGGCTGCAGCAGGTGATCGACCAGGCGACGCAGTGAACCACCCAGCTTGCCCGCCTGCATGGCCTGTTGGGCGGCACCTGCCAGGCGCTGGCGCCACTGGATGGAGAGCTGTTCCTTCTCCGCCTCGCCCAGCGGCTCGGGTGGCGGTGTTCTGGCCGGCCCCTTGCCACTGGAATCGCTGCCACCCGAATCGGAATCGTCACCGGGCGGTTGTTTGCCGATGTCCCCGGATGATTTCGAATCCACCCCGTAGAGGTGCTGGTCATGCGGCTGCTCTTCCTCGTTCTCCTTGACGAAGGGATAGATCTCCTCGGCCATCATGCCCTCGAAGCCGATGTCGTAAAGAGCATCCGGCACCGCTGTCATACCCTCCTTCACCAGCAGCGGATTGATGGCGAGATCACAGGCCTTGTCCCAGCGCTCCTTGACCCGGTGTTCGCGGCGCGCGAAATGCGACAGGGCGCAGTGCAACGCCTCGTGGGCGAGTGCAAACTGGGTCTGCTCCAGTGTCAGGCTGTCGATATAGGCCGGGTTGTAATACAGCGCCCGCGCATCGGTCCCGATGGTCTGGCACCAGCGCGGGTCCGCTGCCTTCATGGGCATGCGCAGCACCAGCGCACCCAGGAACGGCCGGTCGAGAATCAGGCGGGTACGGGCCGCGCTCAGTTTGGTTTCTATTTCGTCAGACATCCGGGTTAGCCGAAAATCAATTCACCGCAGAGACGCAGAGGACGCAAAGGACGCAAAGGACGCAAAGAAAAATATTTCTAACAGCAAACCACCGGGCCTGCCTAGCGAGACCTGGTTGGTCTCATTGATCTGATTAATCCGCCACAGAGACGCAAAGGCACTGAGAAAACGAAAAGTAACTTTCAAGAAATGCCATGTTCCTGGATCCCGGCATGCGCCGGGATGACGGTGGTTTGGCAAATTGCAGATTTTCTTTGCGTCCTCTGCGTCCTCTGCGCCTTTGCGGTGATTATGTTGTTCTTTCTCTGCGTCCTTTGCGTCTCTGCGGTGAATATGTTGTTCTTTCTCCGCGTCCTCGGCACCGCTGCGGTGAATATGTTTTTTAGTCATACAGCATGACATCGGCGACGATGTTCGCCCAGCTGGAGAATTCCGGCACGCTGAAGATATCCTGCCCGATGGCGCGGTACATGTCGGAGACCAGCATCACGCCCATCTCGCGTTGCGGGAAGGTGCCGGCAAAACCGATAATGCGCCCATACACCTCCATGGCGTTGTCCTCGCTCCTGGCGCGAATCGCACGCCCGACCAGGGCAGCCGCAACGGCATACTGCAAGTCCGTCTCCTTCGGCACCTTGACGCTTTCACCACGCACGATGGCATCGATGTCCGGCAACTGGTCGAGGTTCTCGACAAAGGCTGACAGTTCGACACCGGCCGCCGGACCCACGCAGGCCTGCAAGGTGCCGGTCAGCAGGTCCGGCATGTCACCGAACTTCTGCAGGGCCCGGTGACTGAACTCCCAGGAGCGCGGTGACGGGAAGGCCACCGGGTTGTGGGCCGGGTCGAATTCGAACAGCAGGTCGGGCCGGAAACGCAGAAACGCGATCAGGCGTTCGTCGATGGCATTGGCATAGGCCCAGGCCACCCAGTCATCGAGATTGACATCCACCTCGAAGTGGGAAAAGCGGTTGGCCAGCGGCGCGGGCATGGTGTAGGTCACACCGCGGTCCCCCTGGCGGTTGCCGGCCGCAAAGATCGCCCAGCCGGGCGGTACCTCGTAGGCCCCCAGGCGACGGTCGAGAATCAGCTGGTAGGCGGCGGCCGAGACACTGGGCGGCACCGAGGTGATCTCGTCCAGAAACAGGATCCCCTGCTCCCCGTGACGTCCGCTGTCCGGCAGCATCGCGGGGACTGCCCACTCCACCTGGTCACCGGCACGGAACGGGATGCCGCGCAGGTCACTCGGCTCCATTTGCGAGAGGCGGATATCGATCACCGCGATACCGTGGCGGTCGCCGATCTGGGCAACCATCTGTGACTTGCCCACACCCGGGGGACCCCACAGCATCACGGGGGTGTGATGGCCTTCCTGGGTACTTAAAAACTCCCTCTCCAGGACATTCAATAGCTGGGCTGGTCGCATTGCCTTCGCATCACCTGTGTATCTGAAAACCGGAAATTCCATGCAGGCAATGGCCTGCATCCCGAGCCGGTGATAATACTGGTTTCTTCGGGTGAATGCATAAACGCCGGCCCGGGACCGCCCCCGGATTCCCGGCCGCAGAAGTCACAATTGTTTACCGTAGGCCCCTCTGTTTTACACCCGTGCCGGCATACCCTTGTGAATATCAAGTAATTAAACAAGCGGGCGCGTCTGCCGACAGTAATATTGATGGAGAACCGAATGAAAAATACGACCCGGGTCCTGGCCTGTCATACGAACAGAGCCATACTCAAGCGGATAAGCCACATGCTGAACAGGGCAGGCATGCGCACGGACTGCGCCGATGATACCGGCCTGGCTGAGTGCCTGATGAGCGACAACGACTATGACGTTGTACTGCTCGACCTGTTTCTGGCCGACACGGACGGGATCTCCTTTGCACACACGCTGAACCAGGCCTTCCCCGAGCTTCCGGTGCTGATCTTCAGCCGCTGGCCGGACCCGGAGAAACCGGTAAGCCCGGCCGTCTGGCCCGGATGGGTCGACACCTACAGCCGGCATGTCCGTCTGCTGTTTGCGCTCAAGGTCATGGCGGGCCACATCAGGCAGCAGCAGCTCATCCTCTGCATTGGCGAAGCGCACGACTGCCCCGTGGAAATCAGTGCCAGCCTGGCGCAACAGGCCTCACTGGTCCTGGCCAGGGACCCGTACGAGCTGGAAGAGGCGATCTCCACCAACTACTTCGACCTGGTGATCTTCAGCCCCGACCAGGATGCCGGTATGGCACGTGATAATTTTCGAATCCTCATGGACAGCCTCATGCCCCTGCCGGTGATCATTCACCCCGGACCTGGCGCAGAGCGCGTTGTCGAACTGACACGGCAGGCAGCTGAATTGCATGTTCCGCTACCGCGGCACAAAAACTGGGATACAGATCACAGACCCGGGCCAGCGGTCGTGTCAGAGTTTACTGATTTCAAAACCTCAGAAGGAATAGACTAATGGGCATTCTAGAATCGCTAATCATCTTCTTCGCTTTCTGCATCACGGTAGCGGCCTGTTACAGCTGCAACCAGTGATACAGACCCGTCAAGCCGGACCGCCGCCTGACTGCCAGGCGGCGGCTGCCTGCTCCCCCTGCCTGGAGAGATAATCCTCGATCCTTTCCCTGATGTTCGCGGGGTCATCGACGATCCGGTGCACCAGCCGGAACAGCGGGTAGTCGTTTTCATCGATCAGCCCGTGGTCACGCATTATCGCGAGTGTGTGGATCCCCTCCCCGCCGATACGGTCACGTTCCCCGCGCACCAGCATGCCGCCCAGTGCATGGTGATGTGAACCGGCGCTGGTTGCAGTCGTGATGAGATCGCCAAGTCCTGCCAGGTGGTGCGAGGTACGTGCACTGCCACCCAGCCGGGTGATGATGGCATCCATTTCGTGCATGGCTGCCACTGCCAGGTAACCGCGCATGTTATCACCCAGGCCAAGTGCGTCCGCCACGCCGAACAGGATGGCATAGACATTCTTGAGCACCGCGGCCCAGGATATGCCACAGATATCGCTGCTGTACTCGAGGTAGAGCCCGCTAGCTGAAAACAGTGCCGCCGCTTTCCGGTAGAGCGCCTGCGTGCGCGTACCGAGCTGGGCAAAACCCGGGCGGCCGGCGCGCAGCTCTTCGGAGATCATCGGCCCGTACAGCAGGCCGTAGTCGGCGCGGTCGGTATAGACAACCTCGAATATCCTGGCCACTGAACGGCCACGCGCATCCAGCCCCTTGGCCACGCTCAGGGACAGGCTGTGCCCGGCCAGCGATGGAAGAATACGTTCCGCCAGATCCCCGATCGGACTTGCCGGCACGCAGAAAATAATGAAATCGGCCGCGGCAGCCGCGGTATCCAGATCAACCGGCTCACGGCCCGCAACGGGGTGCCGGTCCCAGATTTGCAGCGTGTGGGCCGGCCCCAGCAGGTATTCCATTGCATGGCCCATTTCGCCATAACCGATAATCAGTACACGCTTGCCGCTGTCAGTCACTGGTGTTCTCCCCGTTGCGCAACGGCGCCAATACACCATGTCCCCGGTAGCGCCGGTAGTCCGCCATAATACGGTGGTGATCGAATGCCAGTTCCGGGCAGTGTTCCGGGTCGAACAGCCCGAGGTTTTTCGCATCATCGGCGGCATATGGCTCACCGCTGGCCTCGGCAACATAGACGGCACTGACGGTATGCCCGCGCGCATCGCGCGCCGGATCCGAATAGTTGCCCAGCAATACCAGCAGCTTCACATCCAGCGAGGTTTCCTCCCTGGCCTCGCGCACTGCGGCCGCCTCCAGCGTCTCGCCCAGGTCCACAAAGCCGCCGGGCAGCGCCCACCCGGGCGGCGGGTTGCGGCGCTCGATCAGCACCACGGGACGGCCCGGGCGGTCTGTCATTTCGATAATGACATCCACTGTTAACAGGGGTGTGACGGGATGCGCCATGGGGGGCTATTGTTGCTTGAACTGGCGAATCCGGCGGCGCGCACGTTTGTCAGGGCGACGTTCACGCCGGTGCACACTGTGTCCTTCCAGCTTGCGTTGCCGGTACAGGGCATGGCGTTCACTGGCACTTTCCTCCGACTCACTGTACAGGGTGCGTGCCTCCTCGGCCGGGCGGCGCTGAGTTGCCAGCCGCTCCACCGTGATCGCGAAACTGTACGGGCCCTTGCGTATCGTGATCTGGTCACCGGCCACCAGCCTGCGCGCCGGCTTGATACGTTCCCCGTTGAGATGCACCTTGCCCCCGTTGATCGCCTGGGTCGCCAGCGCGCGGGTCTTGTAGAAACGTGCGGCCCAGAGCCACTTGTCGGCACGTACGGCACTGTCTCGCTCAGACCCCATCGGGAATCATATTAGCCGAAGCCGGCAGGGAACACAGGGTGACCCGTACGGAGACGGGGCATACTCACTGCTATCACGGACAATACCGATCATGCAAGGATCCGGTTCGAGGATTTAATTATCCTGCGCCTGCTGTGCAGCCGCGCCGGCGCGGGCGGCTTTGCGGAATGCTGACAATGGCAGCGCACCATCCAGGCGCTGGTGTTCTCCGAAAAACACTGTCGGGGTCGCCCGCACCCCCAGTTCACGGGCGGCTGCCAGGTAACCGGCCAGACGTTCTTCGTAACGGGCGTCGTTCCAGGCCCGCTCCAGGGTGGAATCGGCGACACCCGCCTCCCGGGCAATCCCGGTCAGGACATCGGTGGCACCGATATTTCTGCCTTCCGTGAAATAGGCCTCGAACAGGCGTCGATGCAAGCTGTAGAAAATCCCGGCACCGTCTTCCTTGGCGGCCTCCGCCAGTAACAGCGCGCGGTGTGAATTGGCGGTGAACTCATGCGGCCGGAAATGGACACCCTCCTCGGCTGCCAGGGCCTCCAGGTTATTCATCATCTGCTGCCAGAGCGGATCCGAATAACCCAGCTCGTTAACGGACATGCCAGAGACGGGGGTATCCGGATGGATCTCCAGCAGACACCAGTTGATCTTCAGTTCGAATTCGTCACGCAGGTGATCCAGGCGCAGATCACCGATATAACAAAACGGGCAGATATAATCGCTAAAGACTGTAGCCAGCAGTGTGGGCTTTCCTGGCGGGTTCATGGATCCCCTTCACTCCCGACCTCTCCCATAGGGGAGAGGGAGATTATGTTGGCAAGCCGTATTACTTGGTCACTTCCTGGAGCAATTCGTTCAACCGCCTCACGAAACTGACCGGGTCGTCGAGCTGTCCACCCTCGCTCAGTATGGACTGATCCAGCAGGATATTCGACCAGGAGTCGAAGCGCGCCTCGTCCGCCACATCCTTCAGGCGACTGACCAGGACATGTTCCGGGTTGATTTCAAGGATCGGCTTGCTGGCAGGCACTGCATGGCCCGCCTGTTTCAGCATGCGTTGCATGTGCACCGCCATTTCGTTTTCATCCGTCACCAGGCAGGAGGGTGAATCGGTCAGGCGCCGGCTTACCCGGACTTCCTTGACACGTTCCTCGAGCACCTTCTGCATGCGGCCGACGAGATCCGAAAATTCATTCTCGGTCTTTTTGGCGGCTTCCTTTTCGGCCTCATCGGCCAGCTTGTCCAGGTCCAGTTCGCCCTTGGCAACCGACGCCAGCGGCTTGCCGTCGAATTCGCTCAGGTGTGACACCAGCCATTCATCCACACGGTCCGACAGCAGCAGCACCTCGATTCCCTTGCGGCGGAACACCTCCAGGTGCGGACTGTTCTTGGCGGCCGCAAAGCTGTCCGCCGTGACGTAGAAGATCTTTTCCTGGCCGTCCTTCATGCGGCCGATGTAGTCATCCAGGGACACGGTCTGCTCATCACTGTCGGAGTGGCTGGATGCAAAGCGCAGCAGCCCGGCGATACGTTCGCGGTTGACGAAGTCCTCGCCCGGCCCCTCCTTGAGGACGTTGCCGAATTCCTTCCAGAAGGCGGCGTAGGTCTCGGGCTCGTTCTTCGCCATGTCCTCCAGCAGCCCGAGTATCTTCTTGACCGATCCGGAACGCATGGTATCGATCAGCTTGTTGTGCTGCAGGATCTCGCGGGAAACATTCAGGGGCAGGTCATCGGAATCCACCAGGCCGCGCACAAAGCGCAGGTAATACGGCATCAGCTGCTCGGCGTCATCCATGATAAACACCCGGCGCACATACAACTTGATCCCGTGGCGGTTGTCGCGGTCATACAGATCGAACGGTGCGCGAGCGGGAATGTAGAACAGCGATTTGTAGGATTGCGAGCCCTCGACGTGGCTGTGCACCCATTTCAGCGGGTCTCCGAAGTCATGGGCCACGTGCTTGTAGAACTCCTTGTACTCCTCCTCGTCGATTTCCTTGCGGGGTCGCGTCCACAGTGCCGAGGCCTTGTTGACCGCCTCGAACGCGCCCGGACCGGCCTCCTCACCTTCGGTTGGCATCTCGATCGGCAGCGGAATATGGTCGGAGTATTTGTGAATGATGCTGCGCAGACGGAAACCGTCGAGGAACTCGTCCTCGCCCTCACGCAATTGCAGCACCACTTCGGTCCCGTGGCTGCTCCTTTCCAGGGTCTCCAGGGTGTAGCTGCCGTCCCCGGCCGAAACCCAGCGCACGCCCTGGTCGGAAGGCAGACCGGCCTTGCGGGTAGTTAGTGTCACCTGTTCGGCGACGATGAAGGCGGAATAGAAACCCACGCCAAACTGGCCGATCAGCTGGGCATCACGGGCCTGGTCACCGGTCAGGGACTCGAAAAACTGGCGCGTGCCGGACTTGGCGATGGTGCCGATATTGTCCGCCACCTCGTCGCGCGTCATGCCGATGCCGTTGTCGCTGACCGTGAGCGTGCGGGCATCCTTGTCATAGCTGATACGGATGCGCATATCGCTGACCCCCTCATAGAGGGCGTCATTGCCGAGGGCCTCGAAGCGCAGCTTGTCGCAGGCATCCGATCCATTGGATATCAGCTCGCGGAGGAAAATTTCCTTGTTGGAATACAGGGAATGGATCATGAGGTGCAGCAGTTGCTTGACCTCGGCCTGGAATTCCAGGGTTTCCTTCTGTGCTTCAACGCTCATGCTTGTCTTTGCCTCCTGACTGATTGGCACGGGCAGGGCCCGCGCATAGCGTGCATTTGTTCATTGTATTCAGATGATTAGTACAGATAGCCGGCCATCCGCGGCTATCTGCTGTCCTGCTGCATACTAATGGGGACGCTGCCCGGTATTTTCAAGGGGACAACTGCACCCCCTCGTGTTGCAGCAGCCACCGCTTGCGGCGCAGTTCGGGGCCGGCCGTGCGTCCCGCGTAACCGCCGATGCCGGACGCTGCGACCACCCGGTGACAGGGCACAACGATGGGCAGCGGGTTGCGACGACAGGCATTGCCGACGGCACGCGGGCCGCTCTCCAGCTGTACGGCGAGTTCGCCGTAACTCCGGGTCTGCCCCGTCGGAATGGCCCTGAGTGCCTCCCGCACACGCTGCTGGAAAGGTGTTGCCGCCGGTACAAGCGGGATACTGAAGCCCGCCTGCGCACCCCCGAAATAGTTCCGGAACTCGGCAGCCACGCGGTGCGCGATCAGGGTAGCCGGCGACTGCAAGGCCACCGCGTCCGGCAGGAAGTCCACACCGGCAAGGCATCCGGCCTGCAGGCGTATCCCCAGCCGCCCCAGCGGCGAGTCCAGCACGCAGTCAAACCCGCTGTCAGCCGCCATCAGGTACGCCGGGCAAAAAAAACGGGCGCCCTGTGACAGGGCACCCGCTGAATTCTCGGCAAACAACCCACCATCCAGGTTCAGAGCTTCTCCTTGATGCGGGCAGATTTGCCGGAAAGTTCACGGAGGTAATAAAGCTTGGCACGTCGCACATCGCCCCGGCGCTTGACCTTGATGGAGCCGATCGCGGGGCTGTGGGTCTGGAACACCCGTTCCACGCCCTCGCCGTGGGAAATCTTGCGCACGGTGAAGGCCGAATTAAGGCCGCGGTTGCGCTTGGCGATGACCACGCCCTCGAAGGCCTGCAACCGTTCGCGTTCACCTTCCTTGACCTTGACCTGAACCACGACCGTGTCACCGGGACTGAAGTCCGGAATATCCTGTTTCAACTGTTCCTGTTCAAGTTGTTCGATAATATTACTCATGACTCAATCCTCTTTTGCACCCGGGCAGGGACATTGCTGATCAATGGTCCTGGCCGCCGGTTTCCTTAATAAACTCGTCCAATAATGCCTGTTGGTCATCATCCAGCATCATCGCCTCCAGCAGATCGGGGCGTCGTTGCCAGGTCCTTCCCAGCGCCTGCTTCTGGCGCCAGCGGTGAATCTCCGCATGGTTGCCGCCCAGCAGTGTTGCCGGTACCCGCTGTCCATCAACCGCTTCCGGACGCGTGTAGTGCGGGTAGTCCAGCAGACCGTCCATGAAGGAGTCCTGCTGTGCGGAATCCGCATCGCCCAGCGCGCCGGGTAGCATGCGCGTGATGGCATCCACAAGTACCAGCACCGGCAGTTCACCGCCGCTCAGTACGTAATCACCGATGGACAGTTCCGCGTCCACTTCTGTTTCGAGGAGGCGCTCGTCAATACCTTCGTAGCGACCCGCCACCAGGATCAGCCGTTCAAGGCAGGCAAGCTCCCGGACCCGTGCCTGGGTAAGCCGCTGCCCCTGCGGGGACAGGTACACCACGGGTGCTGCTGCCGCCGCCGTACGCGCGGCCCGGATGGCATCACGCAGCGGTTGCACCTGCATGACCATGCCCGGACCACCGCCATAGGGCCTGTCATCGACCGCCCGGTGCCTGTCCCGGCTGTAGTCCCGCGGGTTCCAGGTCACCATTTCCAGCAGACCAAGATTGACTGCGCGGCCCTGGATACCATATCCGCTCTGCGCCCGGATCATCTCCGGAAACAGGGTCACTACATCAATGCGCATCATTTGCGTATCAGAAGTCCGGGTCCCAGTCGACCCGTATCCAGCGCCCGGCAAGGTCGACTGCGTCGATTACCTGGCCCTGTATAAACGGCACCAGGTACTCCCGTTCTCCTCTGATCACCAGTACATCGTTGGCACCGGTCTCGATCAAGTGATCCACGATGCCCAGCTCCCTGCCATCCAGCGTGACCACCTGCAGACCGACAAGGTCATTCCAGTAATATTCGTTGTCTTCCGGCGCCGGTAACTGTTCCCGGTAGATGCCGATCTCGAGGCCTGTGTAGCGCGCCGCCGTGTCGCGATCCCGGCATTCCGGCAGGCGCACGATCAGCCCCTTGCCATGACGCTTTGCATCGACCACGTCGACGCACAGCCAGCTGCTCCCCTGCCTGAGTTGCCAGGGCTTGTACTCCAGCAGGCGCTCCAGCGGTTCCGTATAGGACACGACCCGTACCCAGCCCTTGACGCCATAGGGACCCGCAATATGCCCCATGATAATTGGACTGCTCCCGGCCCCGGGGCCGGGCGTTTCATGAACAGTCATCATGAAAGAACCGGATAACAGTTACCCGGCAGGCGGGTCGCGTTACTGTTTCCGGTGTTCTCTAAGCAGCTTGCCAACACGCTCGGAGATCTGGGCGCCCTTGCCGCTCCAGTAGTCCGCGCGCTCGGCATCAATCCTCAGGCGCTCTTCACCGCCTGTGGCGATCGGATTGAAAAACCCGATACGCTCGATATAACGACCGTCCCGCCGGTTGCGGCTGTCGGTCACCACGATGTGGTAGAAAGGGCGTTTCTTGGCGCCACTGCGTGACATCCTGATCGTCACCATGAACCTGTTTCCTCATTGCATCTGGGTAATGTCACTGCCCACAGCCGGGCTGCAACCGTTAAAAGCCGCGCAATTTTACGCGATCAGGAGAAAATGTGAAGGGCTTACAGGCGATTAGTGCAAATAATTGGCCGCTTGCCGCAAAGCCGGTGGCCTGGAGCAAGGTGTCATGAAGACAGCTGTCGGATTTCATTACAAGTACCCATTTCGAGGCACCATCAATAACGGATTTCTATCTTATTGTTATATAAGTATATAAATGCCTCAGCTTAGACAAGCCACTGATGCCGTGTGTCGATTTTTTTAACAATCAGAAAAACCACCGACCGACCACCGTCAAAGAGATGACTCTAAGTAACCGCAATTTCGGCTTTTTTTAATCTTGGCACGGCGATTGCTCTTATCCTAAGGCGTTGATCAGCTGACGGTTCGTGGAGGAATCTAGACCCGGAGCAAAAAATTCGAACTCATTGCACACAACAACAATAACCGGGTTCGCGCAGCGGCCACAGTAATAACAAGAAACAGCCAATAAAGATAAAACAGCCGAATTTGCGCAACATTTCACGGTGGCCCAGGCCACCGTTTTTATTTGTCCGGCCGCCTCTGGCGCGCTGCGCGCGGCCTACATACCCTGGAACGGAAAACCCTGGGGCGCCTTGCCCTTGAGACCGCGCAGCATCTTGCCCATACCGCCCTTGGACATCTTCTTCATCATCTTGCGCATCTGCAGGTGCTGTTTGAGCAGGCGGTTCACATCCTGCACCTGGGTTCCGGATCCGGCAGCAATACGCCGCCGACGCGAACCCTTGATGACATCCGGAAAGCTGCGCTCCTGCTGTGTCATGGAGTTGATGATCGCGACCATGCGGTGAAGCTCGCGGTCATTGACCCTTGATTTTGCATTCTGGGGCAACTGGCCCATGCCCGGCAGTTTGTCCATCAGCCCGGACAGGCCGCCCATATTCATCATCTGTTCAAGCTGTTCGCGGAAGTCATTCATGTCGAAGCGCTTGCCCCTGGAGATCTTGTTGGCCAGCCGGGCGACCTTCTCCTTGTCGACCTTCTGCTCGGCCTCCTCGACCAGGCTGAGCACGTCGCCCATGCCCAGAATGCGCGAGGCAACCCGGTCCGGGTAGAACGGCTCCAGGGCCGCCGTCTTTTCCCCGACACCGATGAACTTGATGGGCTTGCCGGTAATCGAGCGAATCGACAGTGCCGCACCCCCGCGGGCATCGCCGTCGGTCTTGGTCAGGATGACGCCGGTCAGTGGCAGGGCCTCGTTGAAGGTGTGCGCAGTATTGGCCGCGTCCTGGCCCGTCATGCTGTCCACTACAAAGAGTGTCTCGACCGGTTGCAGCACTTCGTGCAGCTGTCGGATCTCTTCCATCATTTCGGCGTCGATGTGCAGGCGGCCCGCGGTATCGATAATGACCACATCGATGTGCTTCTTGCGGGCGTGGGCGACGGCGTCCCGGGCAATGGTAACCGGCTGCTGGTCGGGATGACTCGGGAAAAACTCCGCATCGACCTCCCCGGAAAGGGTCTGTAACTGCTCGATCGCGGCCGGGCGGTAGATGTCGCAACTCGCCAGCAGCACGGACTTCCTGTGCCGCTCCCGCAGCAGCCGCGCCAGCTTGGCGCTGCTGGTCGTCTTGCCGGACCCCTGCAGGCCGGCCATCAGGATAACCGCCGGCGGCTGGACACTGAGATTCAGGGCATCGTTGGCCTCGCCCATGGTCCGGACGAGTTCGTCATTCACCACCTTGACCAGGGTCTGGCCCGGGCTCAGGCTTTTCAGCACCTCCTGCCCGGTGGCGCGCTCCCGCACCCGATCGATGAAATCCTTGACGACCGGCAGCGCGACATCGGCCTCGAGCAGGGCCATGCGCACTTCCCGCAAGGTCTCCCTGATATTGTCATCGCTCAGCCGGCCCTGGCCACGCAGATTCCTGATGGTCCTGGAAAGGCGTTCAGTCAGATTATCAAACATGATGGCTACGCATTACTGGGGGATTCGGTCTGCGGATTATAACTGGAAATAAATCGCCAGTGTCAGGTCCGTTTCCGTACCCCGGCCGCTTGACGGGCTGCGCTTCAATGCCTTACAAAGTTGTGCGATGATGACCGCATGAATTCAGGACAGCCGCCTCCGCCATGACAGCCTTTTTTCCCGGTCTGATCGCCATCTCTCTTTACCTGCTTGCCAGCGTCCTGCTGACGGCACGCCTGGTATACGGTGATAACGTAAACGTCCGCCGCAAGAACCAGATCCTGATGGTCGCTGTCGCGGCGTCCGTGATTCATGGCGGCCTGCTCTACCAGTCAATCCTGACCCCGACCGGCATGGCACTCGGTTTCTTCAACGCCGCCTCCCTGATCGCCCTGCTGACCGCGGCCCTGTTGTTGCTGGTCTCGTTCCAGGAACCGGTCGAGAACCTGGGTATCCCGGTGTTCGCCGTGGCTGCAGTCAGCATCGGCCTCGGCCTACTCTACCCGACCGACCAGGTCATCACCCGCGGCATGCAATCCTGGCAGCTGGATACCCATATCCTGATCTCGCTGCTGGCCTACAGCATACTGGGACTGGCCGTGCTGCAGGCGCTGCTGCTGGCTATCCAGGACTACCACCTGCACAACCGCCAGCCCGGCGGCTTTATCCGTTCGCTGCCGCCACTGCAGGTTATGGAAACACTGATGTTCCAGATGATCCGGATCGGTTTTGTCCTGCTGAGCCTGGCGCTGGTCACCGGAATCCTGTTCCTGGAGGACATCTTCGCCCAGCACCTGGTGCACAAGACCGTCCTGTCAATCGTGGCCTGGCTGGTGTTTGCCACTCTCCTTTGGGGGCGCTGGCGTTTCGGCTGGCGTGGCCGGGTGGCCATTCGCTGGACCGTGGGAGGTTTCGTGTTCCTGATGCTTGCCTATTTCGGCAGCAAGCTGGTGCTGGAGTTGATCCTCAACCGCTGACGCCAGCAATTTCTGACAGGGCCGGTAAAATTACGTAAACTAGGGACTGGCAATTACCGCGAGGCTGTCCCCGCTTGGACGACATCCCACTAGGCGTACTGCTGGGCGCGCTTTTCTTCCTCATCCTGCTCTCCGCCTTCTTTTCCAGCTCGGAAACGGGCCTGATGACGCTGAACCGTTACCGGCTGCGACATCTGGCAGATCAGGGACATCCCGGGGCCCGCCGCGCCGAGAATCTACTCAAGCGACCGGACCGGCTGATCGGGCTGATCCTGCTCGGTAATAATTTCGTCAACATCCTGGCCTCCATGCTGGCCACGCTCATCGCCCTGCGCGTCCTGGGCGAGGCCGGAATCGCGATTGCGGCCGGCCTGCTGACACTGGTGGTGCTGATATTTGCCGAGGTCGCACCCAAGACACTGGCCGCCATGCATCCCGAGCGCATCGCCTTCCCGGCGGCCTTCGTCTATACGCCGCTACTGAAGGTGCTGTATCCACTGGTGTGGGTGGTCAACGGCATGGCTAACAGCCTGCTGAAACGACTGGGGGTGAGCTCAATGGAAGGCGGGACCACCGCCCTCTCCCACGAGGAACTGCGTACCGTGGTCATCGAGGCAGGCGCGATGATCCCGGCACGTCACCAGGAAATGCTGCTCAACCTGATGGATCTCGAGAAGGTAACCGTCGAGGACATCATGGTGCCGCGCAACGAGATTACCGGCATCAATATCGACGACGAGTGGGAAGCGATCATCAAGCAGCTTGCGGACAGCCAGTACACACGGCTGCCGCTGTACCGCGAGAACATCGACCAGGTCATCGGCATCCTGCACATGCGCGATGTGCTGCCGCTGCTGAATCGCGACGAACTCGACCGGGTTGCCCTGAGACGCATCGCGCGCGAACCCTATTTCATCCCGGAGACGACCTCGCTGAATCGTCAGCTGCTCAACTTCCAGCATGAAAAACGCCGTATCGGCTATGCCGTCGATGAATACGGCGACATCCAGGGCCTGGTGACGGTCGAGGATATCCTGGAAGAAATCGTCGGTGAATTCACCACCGACCCGGCCGCGCATTTCGATGACATCATCCCCCAGTCAGACGGCACCTGGCTGGTTGACGGCTCGATCAACATCCGCTCACTGAATCAGGCGTTGCATATGCAGCTTCCCACCGATGGCCCGAAGACCCTGAATGGCCTGATCACGGAATACCTGGAGATGATCCCGGACACCGATACCAGTCTGTTGCTGGACCAGCATCCGATCGATATCGTTCAGATCAAGGAGAATATGGTAAAGACGGCACGCATCCATCCGGCGCTCGCCGGGGCCGACGAGCAGGAACCGGGTGGCGGTTCATGAAACTCCTGTTCAATCTCGATGTCATTGAAGGCAAGCGGATAAAGGCCCGTCCCAGCGACTATCTGAGCTCGCTGCCACGCGAACAGCAAGTCGAGGAAGTCTCGGAATTCCTGCACTGGGCTGAAAACGAGGCCAGGACAAACCAGGACCCCAGGGCCCGTGCCGAGGCCGAAATCGGCGCGGTCACCGCGCGCGAATTCCTGGAGAAACTGGGGCAGGCGGGAAGCGTCATTTACACGGGTGACAATAACAGGAGCCGGTCATGACCGACAGGAACGATAAAACCGACGCCGACTGGCGCGGGAAATTAACGCCCGAACAGTACCAGGTCACGCGCTGCAAGGGCACGGAACGCGCCTTCACCGGTATCTACCATGACTGCAAGGACAAGGGTGTCTACCGCTGCATCTGCTGCGACGCGGAGCTGTTCAACTCGGATGACAAGTTCGACTCCGGTACCGGCTGGCCCAGTTTCACCCGCCCGATGGACGCCCGCAATATCCACACCGAAACCGATACCGGCCATGGCATGGTGCGCACCGAGGTCACCTGCCGGCGCTGCGGCGCCCACCTGGGACACGTCTTCGAGGATGGCCCGGCCCCCACCGGCCAGCGCTTCTGCATCAATTCCCTGTCACTGAATCTGGTGAAAGATGAAGACTGAAGCGTGTCTGCGCCTGCGACCGGCCAGCAGACACCGTGGCAGGGCACGAAATGCCCGAAATGTGGCGTATGCACGTTGACCTGACCCGAAAAATCCTATAATTGTTAGACAGATCCGCATTCCTTCCACCAAGGATCCGGCATGCCAAAACTGATTCTATCCTATCGGGGCAAACCGAGAAGGAGCATCTTCCTCTCCGACGAAGAGCTGCTGATCGGCAGTGACCGCGCCTGCAATGTGTATCTCAATGACCCCGGACTGCTGCCGGAGCATGCCCGGATCAGCCTGGACAACGGCGCCTACAAGGTCAGCGCAACGGGCCTGGACCGGGAATTACAGGTCAACCATGGCCATATCCGTCAGCATGGCCTCAGGGACGGCGATGTCATTCACTGTGGCAACTACACCCTGACCTTTGCCGCGGACGGCGGTCTGGCGAACAAGCTGCTGAAGACCTCACCCCCGGTAACCGGCTGGCTGCAGATACTGGCCGGCCACAGCAAGGGACGCGTGATTGTCCTGAACAGGCCGGCGTTGCGTCTCGGCAAGGCCGGTGTCATGACCGCGATCATCACCCGTGATAACGACGGCTATTACCTGACCCACCTCGACGGCCGCGAACACCCGGAGATCAATGGCAGGACCATCGATGACAGGGCGCACCCCCTGAATGACGGCGACCACATCCGCTTTGGCGAAATCGAACTCAAGCTCCTGCTGGGCTACGACACTGCCGGGGCAGCCGACAGCACGCCCTCCCCCCAGAGGCGTCTCACCCGTATCTCGGTGGATACCCCGGCCACGTTTTCCCTTGGGAGCCGGCGCTGGGATACCCGCGTGGTTGACCTGTCACTCGGCGGCGCACTGATCAAGCGCCCGGCTGACTGGACGGACAGCGACGAGGAGCGCTACCGCCTGCACTTCGAACTGGGCGATCACGCCCCGCTGAATATCGATGCCGTCATCCGGCACGTCAGCGATGCACACCTGGGGCTGGCCTTCGTGAACATGAATGACCGTACCCAGGGCGTGCTGCACTGGCTGATCGAGATGAACCTGGGGGACCCGAGCCTGTTTGAATACGAACTCTCAGCCGAGGGATGACAGCTGTTCGAGCACGTCGGCTAGCCGCGGCACCGCGACGATCTCCAGCCCCCTGATGGTGCCCCTGGGCTTGTTTGCCGCAGGGATGATGGCGCGGCGAAAGCCGTGCTTGACCGCCTCGTTGAGCCGCTCCTGGCCATTCGGCACCGGACGCAGCTCACCCGACAGGCCCACCTCGCCGAACACGATCAGGTCGCCCGGCAGGGGCTGGTCCCTGAAGCTGGAGATGACCGCCAGCAGCACCGCCAGGTCGGCGGCGGTCTCCATGACGCGCACGCCGCCAACCACGTTGACGAAGACATCCTGGTCACCCATGACGAGACCGCCGTGACGATGCAGCACGGCCAGCAGCATGGACAGGCGATTCTGCTCCAGACCCAGGGTCACCCGGCGGGGATTGCCGAGCTGACTCGAGTCCACCAGCGCCTGCACCTCGACCAGCAAGGGGCGGGTCCCTTCCCAGGTCACCATCACCACGCTGCCGGGCACACCGGCCTGGTGACGTGACAGAAAGATGGCCGAGGGATTGCGTACCTCCTTGAGGCCCTCCCCGGTCATGACGAATACGCCCAGCTCGTTGACGGCACCGAAGCGGTTCTTGATGGCACGCAGCATGCGGTAGCGGTCGCTGGCATCACCCTCGAAATACAACACCGTGTCCACCATGTGTTCCAGTACCCGCGGCCCGGCCAGGGTGCCCTCCTTGGTGACATGGCCGACGAGGAACATGGCGGTACCGGACTGCTTGGCGAACCGTACCAGCTGGGCGGCACTCTCCCGGCCCTGGGCCACCGGGCTCGGCGCCGATTGCAGGGTCTCTGTGTAGAGCGTCTGGATGGAGTCCAGCACCATCACCCGGGGGTTCTCCCGGCGGGCGGTCTCGATGATGCGCTCCACCGAGGTCTCCGACATCAGGCGCAGGTCGCCCCCGTCGAGCCCGATCCGCTCCGCCCGCAGCGAGATCTGTTCAGGTGATTCCTCGCCCGTGACATACAGCGTTGCCATGCCGCGGGAGAGCGTGGCCAGGACCTGCAGCAGCAGGGTCGACTTGCCGATGCCCGGATCACCGCCGATCAGCACCACGGAGCCGGTCACCAGGCCACCGCCGAGGACCCGGTCAAGCTCCTGCAGTCCGACGCTGCTGCGCGTGTGGGCACCCGGCTGCACGGCCGCAAGCGGGGTCACGGTTGCGGCAGATTCACCGCTATAGCCGGCAAAACGCCCGGGCCCTGCGGTTGCCACCGCGACTATTTCGACCAGCGTGTTCCAGGCGCCACAGTCGGTACAGCGGCCGGCCCACTGGGCTGACCGGGCCCCGCAATCGCTGCAGGCATAAACCGTCTTGGCTTTGGGCATGGGCTTATCTCGTGGCTTCGCTGGCAGAAGTGTATACGCCCGGATACGTCGAGATCAAAACCAGTCAACACCCCGTAGCGGCATGCATTCTGAACAGCAGACACAAAAAAGCCGCCGGGATCCTCTCCATCCCGACGGCTTCGGAGAAGCCTGTATCACACAGGGCCGATCAGTTTCGCATTGATGTTGTTTGACGTGACCCGGCCCAGCACATCCTGTGATGTCAGTATTCCCCTGTCGTAGTTGACCAGCATGAGATGGTAACGCAGGGGGCAGAACTCTGCTGAATTGATGGCCTCCTCCTCCTGCAGTCGGCTGATCAGTTCGTCACGTTGCAGCTCATCAAGCGACTCATCGACATGTACGATAATTTCGACATTCTTGTTGGGTACATTCTGTATGCTCCGTAGGACTTCACCCATTACGCACCTCCTGGTGTTTGATTGTCTGTTTAACCGCCCCCGGCGCATCGGGTCAAAATCTCTGCTGCTCCATCAGCGGACAGTCCCCTGACCGGAACAGTGTGCCCGGGCGCCTGCGCGTGCACTGTGGGGCTCATATCATCTGCAATCAGTAACGAGGTACCCTGGCGGGATGTGCAGTTTGCAGTGAGCTGCACGAGCCTTAGGATCATAGACTAGCAGTGTTCAAACCACAAACAAGTGAGACAGATGTACTAGCCTAATAGTACTAGCCTGCAATTGCAGGCCGTGACTTCGATGGCAAGTTGGCATCTCGGTATATAGTGAATAAATGAAATGCAGTCTGGGCGCTGCAGCACACGCGAGCCGGCTGGATGCGACACCCGCGGGCTTTCAGGACTTATTCCGTGTAATCGAAATACACGCGGTTATTGACACTGCACAGGATTTCATAGGCAATGGTACCGGCCTGCGCGGCCACTTCATCAACCGGCAGGCCTTCACCCCAGAGCACGACCTCGTCACCGATACGGGCATCCGGCTGCGAGCGCAGGTCAATGCAGATCATGTCCATGGAGACGCGCCCGATTATTGGCGCGCGTTCCCCGTTAACCAGCACCGGCATACCGCTGGGGGCATGGCGGGGGTAGCCGTCGCCGTAGCCGATGGCCGCAACACCCACGTTCATGGCCTCCGGACACACCCACTCGCCACCGTAGCCAACGGCATCGCCGGTCTGATGCGGATTGACGGCGATCAGGCGGGTAGCCAGCGTCATCACCGGCTGCAGGCCCAGTTCAGCCGCCGTCTTGTCGAGCAATGGCGAGCCACCGTAGAGCATGATCCCGGGACGCACCCAGTCCATCCGGGTGTCGGGCCAGGCCAGCAGCCCCGCCGAGTTGGCCAGGGAGCGTTCGCCCTGCAGGCCCCGGGTGGCCTCTGTAAAGTGCTCCAGCTGGCGGCTTGTGTAGTCCCTGTCCGGATCGTCGGCACAGGCAAGATGGGACATCAGGCGCAGGCTGCCGATGCAGCCAAGCCGGGAGAGGCGATCGATCGCAGCGGGAACGTCCGGGGTAGCGAAGCCGAGCCGGTTCATCCCGGAGTCGATCTTCAGCCAGACATCCAGCGCCGGGCCCGGCGGTACCTTTTCAAGTAGTTCGATCTGGCTGGCGTGGTGCAGCACCACGTCCAGGCGATAGCCACCGACCAGGGGGAGATCATCGGCCCCGAAAAACCCTTCCAGCAGCACGATGCGGCGGTCGAAGCCGGCCTCCCGCAGGGAGATTGCCTCATCCAGGGTCGCGACCCCGAAGGCATCGGCTGCCGGCAGGGCCCGTGCCACATCGACCAGGCCATGACCGTAGCCATTGGCCTTGACGATGGCCATCACCCGGCTTCCGGGTGCCGCCTGTTTAACGCAGTGGAAGTTGTGGTGCAGGGCCGCCAGGTCGATACGCGCCCGCGCGGGTCGCGTCATTCAAAGCCCCCGCCGGGGTAGTTGTCCTGGGCGTAATTCTCGAAACGGGTGAACTGGCCACGGAACGTCAGGTGGCAGGTGCCGATGGGACCGTTACGCTGCTTGCCGATAATGACCTCGGCAAGTCCCTTTTGCGGGGAGTCCTCGTTATAGACCTCGTCGCGGTAGATAAAGATGATCACGTCGGCGTCCTGCTCGATGGCGCCCGATTCACGCAGGTCCGACATCACCGGGCGCTTGTCGGTACGCTGTTCCAGACCACGGTTCAACTGCGACAGTGCGATCACCGGGACATTGAGTTCCTTGGCCAGTGCCTTCAGGTTGCGGGAGATCTCGGAGATCTCGGTGGCACGGTTCTCGCGCGAGTTGGCCACCTGCATCAGTTGCAGGTAGTCGATAATGATCATGCCGATGTTGTGCTCACGCTTGAGCCGCCGGGCGCGCGCACGCATCTCGGTCGGGCTGAGCGCCGGTGTGTCATCGATGAACAGCGGCGCCGTATCCAGCAGGCTGACAGCGGAGGTCAGGCGCGGCCAGTCGTCATCCTCCAGCCGGCCGGTACGGATCTTGTGCTGATCGATATGACCCAGTGAGGACATCATGCGCAGGGCCAGTTGTTCCCCCGGCATTTCCATACTGAAGATGGCAACCGGGATCTGGTGGCGGATGGCCGCGTTCTCGGCGAAGTTCATCGCCAGCGTGGTCTTGCCCATCGAGGGCCGGCCAGCCACGATAATCAGGTCTGATGGCTGCAGACCGGCTGTCTTGGCATCGAGATCGGTGAACCCGCTGGGTACGCCGGTGATGGGATCATCCTGCTGGAACAGCTGGTCGATGCGATCGACTGCGGCGCCCAGCAGGGTATGGATACTTTTGAAGCCACGCTTGCCGCGCTTGCCTTGCTCGGCGATATCGAAGACCTTCTGCTCCGCGCTGGCCAGCAGTTCACCGGAGGAACGGCCCTCGGTCACGAAGGCGCTGCCGGCGATTTCGTTGCCGACGGAGATCAGCTGGCGCAATACCGAATGCTCCCGCACGATATCCGCATAGGCCCGGATATTGGCCGCTGTCGGCGTGTTCTGTACCAGCGCCCCGAGCGTCGCCAGCCCCCCGGCCTCCTCCAGCAACTGGTTCTGTTCCAGCCATTCCGAAAGCGTGACGGCATCGAAGGGGCTGTTCCTGTCGGCCAGCTGCGTGATGGCGCGGAAGATCAGCCGGTGGTTGCGGCGGTAGAAGTCCTCTTCGGTGACACGGTCGGCCACCTTGTCCCAGGCGGTGTTGTCGAGCATCAGGCCACCCAGCACGGCCTGTTCCGCCTGCAGCGAATGCGGCGGCACCTTGAGTGCGTCGGTTTCTGCATGAATCGTTTCAGCAGAACGAAGGGTTTCAGCCATGTGTGGGTGCCATGCTCCTAGGAACGTGCAGTCGCTGCGGGAAGTTCAGGAAATAAATAGCACAAAGCGACGCCAAAGAGAATCTTGTAATGACTACCGGTTGTGTGCGTTGCATTGATGTGTGCTGCAAATAAAAACGGGCCGTCATGACCGACGGCCCGCTGGCTTCTCATTAACAACGGTTTGCAAGGAACTCCTGAGACGGAATTTACTATTCCGCTTCAATTAGCAGTTTGACGACCGTGTTGATATCGGTGTGCAGGTGGATCTCGACATCGTATTCGCCGACCTGGCGGTAGGCGCCCGTGGGCAGGCGGATTTCATGGCGTTCCACTTCCACCCCGGCCTCGCCGATGGCGTGCGCGATATCCGCGGTACCGATGGAACCGAACAGCTTGCCCTCCTCACCGGCCTTGGCCTTGATGGTGAAGGTCCTGTCGGCGAGCTGCTCACGGCGCGCCTCGGCTGCAGCCAGTGCCTCGCCCGCCTGCTTCTCGAGTTCGGCCCTGCGGGCCTCGAACTCGGCAATGTTCTCTGCCGTGGCGGGTGCGGCCTTGCCCTTGGGGATAAGGTAATTACGGCCATAACCGGGTTTCACGTTGACACGGTCGCCCAGGGCACCCAGGTTTTCGATTTTCTCTAGCAGAATGACTTCCATCGTAACAACCTCTTGCTGATCTCTGTGAGTTATTTGCCCGGTTTGCTGCCGGCCCCACCCAGGCGTCGGCGAAAATCAATCCAGGTATCCATTAAACCAATTCCGGCCAGTATCAACGCGGCCTGCGGCAATATCGCGAGCATGATGTAGACCGCAATCAACCAGCCACTGCCACGCCCGGTTTGCATGACCACGCCATGCACCACGGCCAGGCCGACAAGCAGGTACGGCACCAGCAACACCATGGCTGACTGTGCCGCCATGTCGCTCGCCACGCCCTGGGTAAACTGGGCAGCGAGCATCAGTACCAGTGTCAGCAGCCCGGCCCCCTGGCCCAACCGCAGACCAACGAATTCGCTGCGCAGACCGCCCGGGTTGACCAGCAGCGCCTGCCACCAGCGTCCCAGCAGTACACTGCAGAGCGTGCTGAGCACCAGTGATGCCAGCACTACCCCGGTCAGCAGCCGGGACAGGTCGGCGAGCAGTTCCCGGGACTGGACCCCCTGCGGGAACAGTCCGGTCGCGTCAAGCTCGGCCTCGAACGACTGCAGGCGCTCCAGCCACCAGGGCGCCGGATCACCGGCCATCCCGTAGACCAGCATCAGCGCGAGAATGCCCAGCCCGGCTGCGGCGAGTGTGGCGCTGGCCAGGTTCACCGTCTGCCGCAGTACCGCGCTGACCAGCCAGCACGGCAACCACAACAGCAACACCGTCACGGCCACAGTGGCCGCCTGGGTACCCGCTGCCAGGTAGAACAGCACGGTCAGCAGCGTTGCAACGATCAGTACCTGCAGACCCTGGGTGGTACCGATCCGCAGGGTCACCAGGGCAATCACCGCCGCACCCAGGTAATGCGCCAGGGTCGTAAAGGGTGGCAGCAAAAACGCCAGCACCCCGCTCAGGGCCGCGACCAGGATCGCCTGGAAGCGTCCGCTGACAATAAAACCGGCCAGTGCCTTCATGTCGTCTGCATCCCGCTCAGGACACAGTCAATCAGTAAGGCTGTGCCTGTTCAGTCAATCAATGCGAATCGCAGTAAGGCAGCAGGGCCAGGTAGCGCGCCCGCTTGATGGCCGTGGACAGCTGGCGCTGGTAGCGGGCCTTGGTCCCCGTGATGCGGCTGGGTACGATCTTGCCGGTCTCGGTGATGTACTGTCTGAGCAGATTGATATCCTTGTAATCAATCTCCTTGATGCCTTCGGCGGTGAACTTGCAAAACTTGCGACGACGAAAATAACGGGCCATTGTTTACACCTTTCTAAAATCGAGTCCTGTGGATTATTCGGGATTTGCCGGGGTTTCCTCAGCCGCCTCTTCAGCACTGGCCGGGGTTTCCCCGGTATCATCTTCAGCACTGGCTTCACTGGCTTCGGCAGCGACTTCCTTTTCAGGAGCGCTTTCACGGGTATCGCGCTCGCGCTTCTCCTCGGGTCGCTTCATCAGCGTCGAGGCTTCGGTAATGGCCTCCTTGCGGTTGATCACCATGTTTCTCAGCACGGCGTCATTGAAGCGGAAGGCGCTGGTCAGTTCCTCGAGGGCCGCGGTGCTGCACTCGATGTTCATCAGTACGTAATGCGCCTTGTGCATTTTCTGAATCGGGTAGGCCAGCTGGCGACGGCCCCAGTCTTCGAGGCGATGCACGACACCGCCGTCGGACTCGATGGACGTGCGGTAGCGGTCGATCATGGCAGGTACTTGTTCACTCTGGTCAGGGTGGACCAGAAACACGACTTCGTAGTGTCTCATGCAGACCCCTTATGGATTAGTAGCCTTCTGTCTCAGCAAAAGGCAAGGAGTTAATAATCAGTTTGTTAGAGCCCGCGCATTCTACGGGAGGCGCCTGCGGGATGCAATCGGCACTATTCGGATGCGATATGGAACCCGGGAATGGCCTGTGGTTGTTTGCCAGTACGGTAAATACAGTTTCACCGCAAAGGCGCGAAGGACGCAAAGGATAAAAAGACTTCCATCTTGTAATCAGAATCTGATCCAGGTAAGGCCTGATAAATGCGGCTTCCGTCATTCCGGCGCAGGCCGGAATCCAGTCACTGCCTGATGACCAATGACTGGATTCCGGGTCTCCGCGACGCTCCGCCCGGGATGACGGCTTGCTCATATTTTTCTTAAATATATTTCCTAATTAATTGTAATTGTAATTATTTTATTTCTGCTTTTTGCTTTTCTTTGCGCCCTTTGCGCCTTTCGGCAACTGCGTCCTGCGTTGCTCTACCTCCTGCATCCATGCAGTCGTGCGGTGAGATTGCCTTAGCTACCAGCACCCCGCTGGCGGCGGGCCTCGAACAGCAGCACCCCGGCGGCCACCGAGACGTTGAGGCTGTCCACCTGCCCGGCCATGGGGATCGAAACCAGGTGATCACAGTGCTCGCGGGTAAGCCGCCTGAGACCCTTGCCCTCGGCGCCGAGCACCAGTGCCAGCGGACCGCTCAGGTCGGTGTCATACAGCCCGCCCTCGGCGTCATCGCTGGCGCCGTACAGCCAGATGCCGGCCTGCTTCAGCAGCCGCAGGGTGCGCGCCAGGTTGGTCACACTGAACACCGGCACCGACTCGGCCGCCCCGCAGGCCACCTTGCGCACCGCGGGGGTGATACGCGCGGCCCTGTCGCGCGGCACGATCACCGCCTGCACCCCGGCCGCATCGGCGCTGCGCAGGCAGGCCCCCAGGTTATGCGGATCCTGCACGCCGTCCAGTATCAGCAGAAACGCCGGCTCCTGCAGTGCCTCGAGGAAGGCCGGCAGGTCCTGTTCGTGCAGTTCCGGCGCGGTACCGCGCAGCGACGCGATCACGCCCTGGTGGCTTGCGTCCGGCAGCAGCGCGTCCAGTTCCGCACGCGGCAGCTGCCTGACCGGAACGCCGGCCGCATCGGCCTGCCTGAGGACCTGCCTGATGCGCCGGTCGTCCCGGCCCGCGACCACATTCAGAAGGGCGATTCGCGCAGGGGTGTTCGCCAGCAGCCCTTCCACGGCGTGCAGGCCATAGACGTACTCGGTCTCCGCCATGTCATGCAAGCTGGCTGTGCGCTGCCCTCAGGGCGCCTCGTAGGCGTCCTGCTCCTGCCCGGCCACGACCGGCTTGATGATAAGCTCGACGCGCCGGTTAAGCTGGCGTCCGGCCGCGGTGGCGTTGCTGTCACGCGGCTCGCGTTCACCGCGCCCTTCGGTCTGCAGGCGTGAGTCCGGCACCCCCCGGCCCGCCAGGTAGTTTGCGACGCTGCGCGCCCGGCGTTCCGACAGGTCCTGGTTGTAGGTATCGCTGCCGATGCTGTCGGTGTGTCCGATGACATGCACAATCGAACGGTCATAGCGCACCAGGATGTCGGCCACCTTGTCCAGGGTCGGCCTGAAGGCCGGCTTGATATCGGCCCGGTCGAAATCGAAGGAGACCTCGCTCGGGACGTTGATCTTGAGACTCTCGTCCTCCAGGCGTTCGATCTCGACATCGTGGGCGTAGCGTTCATCCTCCAGTGCCTGCTCGAATTCCTGCTGCTGGTTGTCCATGTAATGGCCGACCGCCCCGCCAGCGACCGCACCGACGACCGCACCGACGTAACGGCCCGAATCGTCATCGAGCTGGTGACCGAGGACCGCCCCGACCACGGCACCGACTGCTGCCCCGGTCTTGGCGCGCCTGTTCGGATCGTCGGCCGCACAGCCGGAAAGCGCCACCGCCAATAGTAAAATCAGGGTCTTTCCCGTGTAGTTCATCGTGACTTCCTCCTGGTCCTGGTCTTGCGTGGACCTTTTTTCTTCCTGCGTTTAGTTAAGACTGATTCCTTTTCGATCAGTTCAAAATCGATCTTGCGCTCGTCCAGGTTCACCTGCACCACCTTGACGTCCACCTCGTCACCCAGGCGATAGATGTGATTGGTCCGTTCTCCGATCAGCCAGTGACGTGCCGGGTCATAGTGGTAGTAATCGTTGCCCAGTGCCGTGACATGCACCAGCCCCTCCACGTAGATGTCCTGCAGTTCGACGAAGATGCCGAAGGAGGTCACGCTGCTGATGATGCCCCGGTAGGATTCGCCGATCTTGTCGAGCATGTACTCGCACTTGAGCCAGTCGACGGCATCGCGGGTGGCGTCGTCGGCGCGCCGCTCGGTCATCGAGCAGTGGTCGCCGAAGGACTGCATGTCGGCATGGCCGTAACCGAACTGCGCCGGCTTCGTCCCGGCCAGGATGTGGCGGATGGCCCGGTGGACCAGCAGGTCCGGGTAACGCCGGATCGGCGAGGTGAAGTGCACATACTTCTCGTGCGCCAGGCCGAAGTGGCCGATATTCTCCGGGTGGTACTCGGCACGCGGCAGCGAACGCAGCAGCACGGTGTTGATCAGGTGTTCGTCGGGCCGGCCGCGCACGGTATTCAGCAGCGTTGCGTAGTCCTTGGCCGCCGGCTTCAGGCGCCCGCGCAGCGACAGGCCGAGCTCGCCCAGGAACTCCTGCAGGGCCTCCACCTTCTCGGAGGCCGGCTGGCCGTGTACCCGGAACAGGGTCGGCATCTTGTGACGGATCAGGAAGCGGGCCGCCGCGACGTTGGCGGCGATCATGCACTCCTCGATCAGCTTGTGGGCATCGTTGCGCACCACCGGCACGATGCGCTCGATCTTGCGCTCTTCGCCGAACACGATGCGGGTCTCGGTGGTCTCGAAATCGATGGCGCCGCGCTGCTCGCGCCCCGCGCGCAGCACCCCGTAGAGGCGGTACAGCTCCTCGAGATGGGGCACCAGTTCGCGGTACTTCTCGCGGGTCTTTTTATCCTGGTCGACCAGCATGGTGGCGACCTGCTCATAGGTCAGCCGCGCATGCGAGCGCATCACGCCCTCGAAGAAGCTGGAGCGCATGATCTTGCCCTGCTTGCTGATGGTCATCTCGCAGACCATGCACAGGCGGTCCACATCCGGGTTGAGCGAGCACAGGCCGTTGGACAGCACCTCGGGCAGCATCGGGATCACCCGCTCGGGGAAATACACGGAATTACCGCGCTCCTCGGCCTCGCTGTCGAGCGCGGTCCCGGGGCGCACGTAGTGCGAGACATCGGCAATGGCAACGAGCAGGCGCCAGCCACCGGACGTGCGCTCGCAGTAAACGGCATCATCGAAGTCGCGCGCATCCTTGCCGTCGATGGTGACCAGGGGCGTGGCACGCAGGTCGGTGCGGCCCTGCTTGGCCTTCTCGGGGACCTGCTTGCCGAACCGGGTGATCTCCTTGTCGACGGCCTCAGGCCACGCCTGGGGCAGGTCATGGCTGCGAATGGCGATATCGATCTCCATCCCGGGCGCCATGTGCTCACCCAGCACCTCGACCACGTGGCCGACCGGGATGGTATGTTTGCCGGGCTGCTCGACGATCTCGACGGTGACGATCTGGCCATGGGATGCACCGCCGGTGTGCTTGTCGGGCACCCCGATGTCGTGGGTGACGCGCTTGTTGTCCGGCACCACGGTATTGATGCCGCTGTCCCGGTAGAAACGGCCCACCACGCGCCGGGTGTTGCGCTCCAGGACCTCGACGATGGTACCTTCCAGGCGCCCGCGCCGGTCCTTGCCCGTGATCCGCACCATCACCCGGTCGTTGTGGAATACGCTGCGCATCTGCCGGGCCGACAGGTAGACGTCCTCGCCCTTCTCGCCCTTCTCGAGCTTGCCGTCGGGAACCAGGAACCCGAAGCCGTCGGGGTGGGCAATGATCCGCCCCGGCACCAGGTCGAACTGCTCGGCCTGCGCGTAACAACCACGCCGGTTGCGTACCAGCTGGCCGTCCCGGGTCATGGCATTCAGGCGCCGGCGCAGGGCCTCGATACCCTCCTCCGTGTCGATGCCGAGGATCCCGGCCAGTCCCTCGCGGTTGACCGGCCGGTCGGCCGCGGCGATGAGCTCGAGGATGTGTTCCCGGCTGGCGATGGGCGATTCGTAGCGTTGCGCCTCGCGTTGGGCATGGGGGTCACGCCGGCCCTTGCCGGTGCCTGTGCGGGTTCTGGTTTTCTTCATTTTTTGGTGATTATTTGCTTATTAAAGGGGGTAGTGTGCGTGCGCCGGGGGCAAATTGACAAGCTATATATCAGCGGGTAGAGTTCGCCTCCCGGGATTTTTCACATGTCCCGAAAGGTAACAGCACGGCCGAGGTGGCGAAATTGGTAGACGCGCTAGCTTCAGGTGCTAGTGGGGGTAACCCCGTGGAGGTTCAAGTCCTCTCCTCGGCACCATTCCAAAATGGGGACATTCCTCATTTCATTCGCCCCTCCCGGCCCTGACCTTTCAAAAGCATCAACAGTCCGCCCCGGGAAGCGATGTGCAATGGGTATTCTGCGCAACGCGTCGGCTTTTATTCATTGCGAGGAACGCGGTATCCAGGGATGTACACGTGCCGCGACAGGCCGGCCGGGCCAAGCCGGGAGCGGCCAGTGACCAAGCACTCCCGAGCGGATTTTTCAAACCGCCGGGAAATTGCTTCGCTCCTCACGTAATGAGGCAGGATCAACAGATCAGCCTGCTCCCGCTGATTCCCTAGCCTGTACGCACCTCGATCTTGCGCGGCTTGTGTTCCTCGCGCCTGGGGATGCGCAGGATCAGGACACCGTCCCTGAGGGTGGCATCGATCTTCTCCGCGTCCAGCTCGCCGCTCAGCGAGAAGCTGCGCCGGTAGCGGGTGGCATGGATATCGGCATAGACCGCCTCCATCCCCTCCGGAACGGGGATATCCACGTCGCCCTCGATGCTGAGGGTGTCGCTGTCGATGTGCACGTTGAGCCGTTCCCGGGACACGCCGGGCATGTCGGCCTGCACGGTGATCCCCGTCCGGTCCTCGAAGATATCCACTGCCGGGCGAATCGCCTGCCCGGCATCCCGGGCCTCAGGCGCGGTCCTGGCTGTCTGACTGGTCACGTCCTTTGCTTCACTCATGTCGATTCCTCCCGTGATCACTTGATTTCGATCTGGCGCGGCCGGGCCGCGGCGCGGCGCTGGATGGCGACGTGCAGTACACCGTCGCGGTAGCTGGCCTCGACCCGGTCGGGATCCACGTCCTCGGGCAGGGTCACGACCCGGCGAAAGGCACCGTCGTAGCGCTCCTTGCGGTAGTAGTCGGCCCCCTCCTCGGTGATCAGGCGGCGCTCACCGGCAACGGTGAGCAGGTTCTGCTGGATGGAGATGTCCAGGGCCCCGCTATCCAGTCCCGCCGCAAACAGGTAGACATCCACCTGCTCCGGTGTGTGGCCGATGTTGATGGGCGGCCAGGTTCCCAGCGCCGCGGCGCGGATGTTCCCGGGCCAGGGGGATGCCCCGAAGAGCTGGTCCATCTCCCGCTCCAGGCGTCTGTACTCGTCGAACAGGCCGCCATCGAAACCTCTTGGTCTTCCGAACATGTGCGCCCCTCCTCTTGGTGAGCTTGATCAGGATGCCTACCTCCTAGATAGGGGTGCGGTCAGGCGATTTCAAGCACCTCGAAATTACTCCATAAATATTTATTATCTGGCTGATTATAAATAAAAAAAAACGCCAACCCGCAGGTTGGCGCTTTTTCAAATATCAGGGTCAGCGCCGGTCAGCGCTGTGCGCGGTCAGGCCGCCGCGTGATGCTCGTTGCCGCTGATTTCGCGGATCAGGGGATAGAGCTTCTCGGTTTCGTCCTGGATCCGCTCCAGGATCAGCTCGAACATCTTCTCCGTATCACTCAGGAAGCGCTCATGCTCGGCAATCACCAGCGTTTGCGACTGCTTCGTTGGGCACCACTCCCTGGAGTACTCGGACATGATCTTCTTGATCTCCTGCGAGCCCGACATGAAGTTCCTGACCTGCTTCTGGATCTCGTGGTCATCGTGCGCCAGCAGCTTGCCGTAGAGGTTTTTGTCGACCAGGTCGATGTGCTCCCTGACCTTGTCCATGTAGCGGTGGAAGAGCTCACAGCAGGCCCCGGTATCGCACATGGAGCGTTCCTTGAGCAGGTATAAAAGTACGTTGGAGAGATCGGTGATATCGTGATTCTGGGTATGCAGTTCGTCGTAGCTAATCATAATGATTCCCGGGTGCTGACTGGTTTCAGATTGGATTGGGTTTTATTGGCCTGTAATTGTAATAATGGCCTTTTCTTGCCAATTTTTATCAAGACTAGGACGAATCCACATACCTGTCAACGAACAGAAATATTTTACTATATACTTAAGGAAACCCTGATTAACTCCTTTACCGCCATCCCGGCGCAGGCCGGGGTCCATGTTATTCAATACACTGGATGCCGGCCTTCGCCGGCATGACGAACTATTCAGTGCATAACAATAAAATATTGCTGCACCAAATCGGCCCTATTTCAGGCAGTCCGGGACGTGGAATTCGTCATCCAGCCCGTAGACCTCGTCGAACACCCCGTCGCAGTCGCTGTCGCGGATGACGTAGTTTTTCAGGGCCGATTCGTCCTCGCGCACATCCAGGCTCCAGGCCCACAGGCGGGCCCCGGTGGTAAAGCTCACCACGCTGTCGCCGGTGCCGTTGAAGTACTGCTGGATACGGGTCTCATTCACCCCGTCGCCGTCGCCGTCCGCGTCGCGCTCGGCGTGCAGGTTGAAGCCCGCGAGATCCGGCGGGCTGAACTGGGCGGCCTCGAGCAGCTGCGTTCCGCATAGAAAGAGCGCCAGGCTGATTAACAGCCCCCTGGACAGGCGGGCCCGGTTTCCGTTTTGACATTTCATCTCATTACCTCATAAAAGATGTCAGGAACCTTTTTTCTTCAGAATATCTCAAGGAAACCCTGATTAATCCGTCATTGCGAGAAACGAGGTGACGAAGCATTATCCAAATGATTGATTATAAATCCTGAGATTGCCGCGCTACGCTCGCAATGACGAGATTTCCTCATTTAATCAGAGCTTCCTTAAGGATGGTCTGATTAACTCTTCTTCCGTCATTCCGGCGCACGCCGGAATCCAGTTGCGTAATAAAGAACCCTGACACCTTTACCTGCTACCAGCCGGTCTTCTTTACGCCGCCCTTCTCGATCGGGTGCTCGGCCTTCAGCCAGCCCTGCAACGACCCCTCGAGGTGATAGACGTTCTCGATATCATTGGTAAGCAGCACCGGCTCGGCCCGCAGAGTACGGGAGCCGTTGATGCAGTAGATCAATACCCCATTCTCATGCCGAAACTCGTCCAGGCGCTCCTCGATGTTCTCTAGCGGGATGTTGACGGCGCCCGGGATATGGGCAATCCCGTACTCAATGGGTGAACGCAGGTCGACCACCAGCGGCGCATTGTCTGTACCCAGCTTGGTCAGCACCTCCTCCGCCGTTAGGCTGGGTGAGAGAAAGCCGTCGTCGCCGGCAATGGCATTGAATGACAGTAGCGCCCCCAGCAGAACATTAAGTACAGACTTCAGCATTTACAGTATGAATTATTGCTGCAGACCCTTGATCTGTTCCATGAGCGCCTCCTGGGATTGATCCGATTTCTCGGTCAGCCCACGGAACCATTCGGCCTCGTTTTCCGCGAGTTCGGTGATCACATCGTTATAGACCTCAACGGTATGCTTGTTAAGCCGCAGGTCAACGGTGTACTGATCCAGACGTTCATTGATCATTCCCGTGCGAATCTTTTCCCTTGTCCCCGGGCTGTCGAGTGACTCATTGCTGGGCGCGCGCTGGTCCTGCACCAGCACCAGATGCCAACCCGCCGGGGATTCCACCGGCCCGCCGACCTCATCCGGTGCGAGCGAGAAAGTCAACTCATCCAGCGCCGGAAAGCCAGTACCCTTGTCGACCCAGCCGATCTCGCCGAGATTCCTGTCGGCATCAGGCACAGTGGAATATTGTGCTGCCGCCTTGGATATTGACAACTCTCCGGCGACAATCTTCTGCTTGATGTCCTCCGCCTCTTCCCTGGTCTTGACCACCACCATCTGCACCTTGCGTGCCTCGGGAACCTTGATTCTGTCTCCGAATTTTTCATAGTAAACCGTTATTTCCTGTTCAGTTGGCTCCATTTCCCGAAGAAGATTTTCACGATGAAAATTGACCAAACGTGTTTTCCTGAACTCGCCAATTCGTCCCTGGTATTGGGGTTCCTGTTCCAGATGGGCTGCCTTGGCTTCCTGGACGATAATCCGGTAATCGATGACCCTGTTGAGTGCCTCCCGGCGCTTGTCCATTGATCCGGTACTGACTGGTGCCAGAAAAGTAGACTTGATCTCTCCCCATGCAATCTCCTCACCATCAAGTGTCGCGACGCTTTCCGCATCGCCTCGTTCCTGTTCGCCGTCCGGCTCCAGGGCGGCCTCATTAATCGTGATTGTGTGCCCCTTCCTGAGTTCCTGACTCATATTAAGCTTGTGTTCTTTCAGCTTGCCCTTGCGGAGAATGGCCTCGATGGCGGTTTTCATATCATCATTGAATTCGGATTCCTGGGACATGGAGCTTTTATAGAAAGTCTCGATCTCTGCGTCACTGATCTCGATAGCGCGATCCAGGTATCTTTTCCGGAAGATAGAGGCGAGCACCGCGTTGGAGAATTTCTCGACTATCCGCTGATATTCAGGGTCTTTATCCACGCCCCGGTCCAGCGCATCCAGATAGATCAGGTTGGAACTGATCAACTTGTCCAGTAGCGTCATGCGAACGATATCCCGTTCCGGCGTACCGAAGGTTGGAATGGATACACCCACCACGGCGGCGCTGTTGAGTGCGGTATTTATTTCATTAAAGGTAATGAACTGGTCACCCACGCGGGCGATAACATCATCCGGCTCCGCTGGTAACGCTTCTTCCTTGATACTTTTTGCATCTGCAGTATCCAGTGTCGCTGTGGAGGCGTCCTGCGATGGTTCACTACAGCCAGAGAACAGTGACACTGTTGATAGCAATGAAAGAAGAAGCAAGGCAGTACGCATTAAGTGATTCATGGGGGTTTTCCAAAGCCAGTAATAATTATTGGGGGAAATTAAAACCACAGTTCAACATGATATCAGGGAACGTCCGCAAAAAAAGCGCCTTCGTCATTCCCTGCGCTGCGGACAGGCCGCAAATGGCGGGCTGAAAGGGTGTAGTAATCAGCGTTGACTTAAATAACCATCTCGAAAACATCGAATTAACCAGTTCAGCACGGACAAAAAAAGAGGGGATCATGAATTCCCCTCCCCAAGCCGTCTGCCGTCCACCCCGTAACAGGGTGGACGGCTTTCCACTCAGTTACCAGCCACAGGTCGAACCGGCATTGACCTCGGATACGTACGTCCAGACCTTCTCCGAGACACGCCCCTGAATCAAATGGTTCTTCCAGATGTCGGGGCAGTTTGTCACCTGTTGTTCTAAACCGCCACTTGGGCCGTTATTGAGTTCATGGCAGGAGGTACAGACGGTATCGTAAATGGACTGCGGCTGTTCGGCATCGACGAACGAACCACCGGCCACATCACCCAATGCCGCAATCTCGGCCTTGTCCTGCAATTGCCGGCCAATGCGACCGAAGAAGGAGTGACGCAGCCACTTGCCATTGGTCTCGGAGATCTTGTCGGTTCGATCCTGGTGACAGTTCTGGCAGACCCCACCATTCACCAGTGGGCTGGTTTCGTCCGTGAAAGTATGGGCCCAGGATACTGCATCGTCGAAGGTCCGGATGCGGGTGCCGTTGTACTTCACGTTTTTCATCCAAGTCGGGATACCATCGTCGTCGACATCATGGCAGGTGCCGCATTTCAGCGGACCGTGCGACCCGTCGTGGTTCAGGCTCGCCGCCTGGGCATAGGTCGTGGTGTCGATGGTCGGTGTGACCGGGTAGAGACCGTGGATGGACTCGTGGCAGCCCTGGCAGGTGATGTCCTGGTGGCCACGCGAGTAGCGCATGAGTGATGCCTTGCGCGGGTAGTTGAACGGCGGGAACGGATTGTGATCACCGCTCTGCTCCACGTACGGCGCCGCGTGGCAGTCGGCGCAGTGCGGTTCACCCGGACTCAGCCAGTGGTCGCGCCCGTCGGTGGCCGCCTGAAACGGCACCGCCGCACCGATCACCGTCCTCGGTGTGGTATCGATCAGGTCAAGAACCTTGTAGTTCCAGGTCTGATTACCGTCATTGATATCCGCCAGACAGGTCGGCGTGGTGCAGAAGCTCAGGACATTCACCTTGGGGGGATCATCATGACCGCCCTGGAATACCACGTCAGCGGGAATATCGACACCGTCACCGCCGGTATCGTTCACCTCGATGACTGCCACCAGCGCATCCGAGGACGACGGATCCCATATCTCGTGGGTGCGATCCACACCGTCGGCACTGGCCCCGTTGGTCCGCGGATCCAGCCAGGATTCGACCAGGTTCAGATCACCGCCGGCCACGACATCGGCAATCTCCTGCAGGCTGGCATTACGGAGATTGGTGACCGGGTTGCCGTCGAAGTCGGTGCACACGCCGTTCACCAGATCCTCGCAGTCATCCTGTTTCCACAGTTCCTGGCTGAGCTGGGTATGGCAGTTGGTGCACCAGATACCCCGGGTGTCCGGGTCACTGCCGTCAGGCGCGGTGACACCCAGGCCGGACTGACCACTGAACACGTTGTCCGCGAGCCACTGGCCGACGGCATTGAGGTGCTCCGGCGTCTCGGCACCGTCCTGATCCTTCAGCGGATTGGAGTGGACATCGCGGCCCACAAAACAACCGCCGTTGGCCAGCCGGTTGTCGCTATCGGCGTAGAAGTTGTCACCGCCCAGGGTGACCGGGTAGCCATCCATGTCACCGTCGGAGCGGTGGGCCGGGTGACAACCCTGGCAGCCGCCCGAACGGTCGAACCCGTCATGCTGGGCAATGGTGCCGCCCTCGTCGATATTGCGGTGATTCCAGTGAATCGCCTCGGTGACCGGCTTGATGACATCCGGCCCCGGCAAGGGACCGCAATCCCCGGTCATGCAGGCCGACTTGACCACCGCGATCACATTGTCCGCGTGGCACTTCTGGCAGATGACACTCTCGTGCCCCAGGCGGGTGTTCTGCGGAAAAGCCGAGACGATGGGCGTGCATCCGGCCGGGTCGGACTCCGGATAGCAGTCTGTAAAACCCGTGCCATGCTCAAGGTCGTGCAGGGTCAGCATGTTGATGGCCGCGCTCTTCAGGCGGGCGTACCAGTCCGCCTTGGTCAGCATGGAGGGGAACAGGGTGGTCCAGTAGTTGTATTCCTGCTGGGTGACCGCCCACAGCGCAGCCGCCGTGACGCCCACGTCATCATACCGGCCCGGCAGATCATAGTTCGGACTGTTGACATGGGGATTACCTGCACCGTCATCCGGCGGGGCCGCATGACAACGCTCGCAGTTCGGGATGTCGATCGGCGCGGTACCGAAGCCCGTCACCGGGCCGTTGGCATCGAACACCGCCGCACCCACACCGCCGGGCGCAGTTGAGTCGTAGTTGTACAGGCGGGCCTTCATCGCCACGTACGGACGAATCGAATCTTCATCGACCAGGCCGGGATCGGCAAAAAAGTCGATGGTGTCCTCGAACGGCGTGAGGGGCAGACCCAGCGCTTCCCAGATCCGCGGCGATGTCAGCATGATGGGCAGGTTCTCCACCAGCTTCATCTGGGTGAAGACGAAGGTGCCCCGATCACCCGACCAGGTCAGCAGGCTGCCCTTGGCGAGCCCCCCGCAGTCGTTGGTGCCCGGGCTGGGGTTCTGGGGATCGTCCACGGCATCCGGCCCCATCGGGTGATAGGCCGGTCCGCAGTTGACCGGATACGCCGGCAGATTGACGCCGAGGCGGAACTTGGTGCTCTCGTCCGCCGGGCTCAGCCAGTTGCTGTCGGGATGGCCTTCCAGGTTGACGCCCGCCGGTGTCGGGTGGTTCGAATCGGCAAAGATATAGAGGTGATTCCAGACCGCGTTCTGGTAGTTATCGTTGGCCTGGTTAAGCGTCCCGTCGCCCTTCAGGGCACTGAAGGCGCCGTTGTAATCACCGTAGTTCAGGGTGCCGTCCGGGTTCATGCCCGCATCCGCCACTGTATTCCAGGCCAGCAGCGAATGGGTTTCCACGTCGCTGATCAGGGTACTGTCCTGCACCTTGCCGACCAGCTGGCTGTTGATGAAATTGTTGCGGGGCTGGGCATCATGCCAGTACTTCAGGACATACTTCTTGAACTCGCCGGTGGCGGGGTCCAGTTCCAGGTCCCGCAGAACCGTCTGGCGGTCCAGCAGGTCCGTGTTCTCCACCGGATCGCCTTCCAGCAGCCTGGGGAAGGCAGCCGCCTGATTGGACGGGCTTTGACCCTGGGCCGTGGGGATGGACTGGGGTTTGACCACCTGCGCCAGGATGGAGTTGTAGACCGGCAGCACACAGCAATAGGCGAACTCGAAACCGGTGCAGTGCATGCCCAGTTCGTAGTTCATCATGATCTTGAAATCCGTCTGCGGCACATCCAGGCCGATGTCCGGTGGCGGAGGAATCTCGCCGTCGGTGATGCCATCCACTCTGATGGTGACGGTGGCGGTATCGGAAAGCGGGCTGCCCGTGGCCGGGTTGTCCGTGATGGTGTAGGTGAAGGTGTCATCGATGAACTGACCGTCGTCGAGGGCCTGCAGCGAGGCTGAACCCGAGGGGTCGTAGACCAGGGTGCCGTCCGGCTGGACGCTGACACTGGCTCCCTCGGCACTCGTCGCATCAAAGGCCGTGACCGTGAACGCATCACCGTCCGGATCGGAATCCGGGCCGTTACCGTTGTCCGCGAGGACATTGCCGTTGACAGGTGTATCCTCGTCGGTGGTGAAGCTGTCGGGCTGTGCAATGGGGGCGTTGTTGGCACCGCCGCCACAGCCAGGCCCGGTTACCGGAAATGATGCCGTGGTCTCCGTACCCCGGGTGGCATTGACATTCTCTGCACAGGTGCTGCTGGTGATGTCCCAGTGACCGCTATTCTTGGGCGTGTTCGTTCCCAGCGAATTAGCGTTGTCCGCGTCAAAGACCTCGACATCGCCACCCGCACTCCTCGGCTCGACACAGCCTTCAACCATCAGCGTCGTGCCATCCCAGGTGGCGAGGCCGATCTCAAGTGCCGTTGCTTCTCTACAGTTTCCATGGCCCGCCAGAGCAGTACCGGTCGACAGCACGAAAGCCGCGCAGATACAGACAGTGAATGCAAAGATGCTCCGGAGTGCTTGTGTGTTTGTGAGAATACGCATGCCCATTTCCTCCTCATGGTGCATTGTTCTTGTCGGCCCCCGACTTCTGACGACGCTGCAAGTAAACGGCTGCCGGGACGATGTAGTTGCTTTCTAATTCGAATTTCAGGGGCTTCCAGCCAGTTCGGAATTCCTGCGCCCACCTGGTTCGACCCTGTGACACTGATTTACTAGCGAGCAATTGCCGTGCCAGCATGGCGACCCCGCTAACTTTCTGAGTTAGCTGATTGATTAATATATCAGCAGAAACTAACTGACATGATTGGCATGTCAATGGCAGACAATCTTGTCAGGCCTGTCAGGAATCAATGCAGTCAGGCTCGATGGGTGGCGGGCGCTGGGCGGGTGGACTGAGGCACCCTTACTGCAGCGAGCCGGTGCCCAGAGAGTTATCCCACAGAAAAACCACCGGCCTACTGAGCCGACCACTCGACCGCCCCGGGTAAACCCTGCAGCTGTTTCGCCAGCGTTTCCTGACTTTGATCCGACTTCGCCGTCAATTCACTAAACCACTGCGCCTCCTGGCGGGCCAGTCCACCGATGACATCCTCGTAGATCTCGACTTTGGCACCGGCCAGCCTGAGGTCGACGGTGTATTTATCCAGGCGCTCGTGCAGCAACTGGCGACGTACCTCCTTGAGTGTCGCCTCGTTGTCCAGTGACTCATGGATGGGGGCGCGTTGGTCCTGCACCAGGACCAGGTGCCACCCGGAAGGTGACTCCACCGGGCCACCGACCTCGCCGGGCGCCAGTGTAAATGTCAGCGCGTCCAGCGCCGGGAAGCCGGTGTCCTTTCCCACCCAGCCGATTTCACCGAGCGTCCTGGCGGCATCCGGCACGGTGGAAAACTCGGCCGCGGCCTTCGCGAGTGTCAATTCACCTGCCTCAATCTTCTTTCGGATGTCCTCGGCCTCTTCCCGCGTCTTGACCACGACCATCTGCACCTTGCGCAGCTCGGGCGTCGCGATCCGGTCGCGGTTCTCTTCGTACCAGGTGCGGATCTTTTCCGGGCTGGGTTCCATGGAGGCCAGCAGGTTGCGGCGATGCAGGTTGATCAGGCGGTTCTTGCTGAACTCGCCGAGCCGGGTCCGATAGGTCGAATCCTGATCGAGCCGCGCCGCCCTAGCCTTCTTCACCATGAGGCGGTAATCGACCAGGTTGTTCAGCAACACACGCCGCTGGTCCACGGTGTCGGCCGCCGGCAGCGACGGCAGTTGTTGCTGCGCCTCGCCCCAGGTCAGCTTTTCTTCACCGACTGTCGCCAGGACGGTCGTTTCGGTACGGTTGCCATCCTGCGCAGGATCGAGCGCCGCTTCGTCGATCGAGACCTCGACACCTGCCCGCAGCAACACGCGCCATTGGCCCTGTTGCTCCTCGAGCCTGTGCTTGCGCAGCGTGGCCGTGATGGCGGTGCGCATATCGTCACTCAGTTCGGCGTCTGGCCCATTGGAACGCCGGTAGAACGCCTCCACCTCGTCATCACTGATCTCGAGATCGCGCGCCAGGACGGTCTGCCGGTAAAACGAGGCCAGTTCCGCCTCGGAGAAGCGCTCGACCATGCCCCGATAGATCGGGTCCCGGTCCAACCCCTGTTCCAGGGCGTCGAGATAGATCAGGTTGGCGCTGATCAGCTTGTCGAGCAGGGTCAGGCGGACCACGTCCCGCTCGGGGGTGCCGAAGGTCGGTATCGAGAGCCCCACCACGGCCGCGCTGTTGATGGCGGTATTGATCTCGCCGAAGGTGATGTCCTGGTCGCCCACGCGGGCGATCACGTCATCCGGTTGCTTGCTGTCCGCCGGCTGCGATGCGGCCGTCGGAACGGCCTCGGACACGTCGCTGCAGGCGCCCAGCGCCAACAGGCTGAAAAGCAGGCAAGCCAATAAACTATTACGCAGGTTCTGATTCATGAGATTTTCCATAGGTTGAATTAACCAATAAGACCAGGCTTTTTATCATGATCCCAGGTGCTCCAGGAGTATTCAGCCAAGCCATAACCGCTAACCCGGATCGGGTCAGAGAGAGGGAAGGCACACGCCTCCCCTCTCCATGACGCCAATCACCGGCCCGCGGGGGAGGCAGGCGCGGTGTTACCAACCACAGGTGCTATGACCCGTGCCACTCTCCGAACGGGACACGTCTTCCCACACCGCCTGGGAAACCCGCCCCTCGATAAGGTGCTCCTTCCATTCACGGTCGCACTCAACCTCGCCAAGCTCGTTGTCATGACAGGCACTGCACAGCTGATTACGCTGACTGCCTGGCACCGCACCAAAGACACTCCCCTCGTTCAGAGCCATCTCTGCCTTATCCATCAGCTTGCGCGAGATTCGCCCCTTGTAGGCGTGCTCCAGCCATTCCTCCTCGTTGGCCGTGACCTCGTCACGCTCGTCCTCGTGGCAGTTCAGGCAGACACCATCAAGCGGGTTGGCCTCCTCTGTGAAGGTATGCGCCCAGGATACGGCTGCGTCGAAACGCGCAGCCTGGCCATTGATCTCCTTGAGCTGCTGGCCATTGTAGGCAAGGTCCTCAATCCACGTCGGCAGGCCATCGCCACTGACCTCATGACAGGTGCCGCACTTCAGCGGTCCGTGTGAGCCATCGTGATTGAGGGCCGCCGCCTGTGCATAGCTCGTGGTATCGATGGTTGCTGTCACCGGGTAGAGGCCGTGGATGGACTCGTGGCAACCCTGGCAGGTGATGTCCTGGTGGCCACGGGAGTAGCGCATCAGTGATGCCTTGCGCGGATAGTTGAATGGCGGGAACGGATTGTGATCGCCGCTCTGTTCCACGTAGGGCGCCGTATGGCAATCCGCGCAGTGCGGCTCGCCCGGACTCAGCCAGTGGTCGCGCCCATCGGTAGCGGCGCCGAAGGGTACGGCGGCTCCTATGACCGTCCGTTCGGTGGCATCGATCAGGTCATTGACCTTGTAGTTCCACTCCGGACTGCCGTCGTTGATGTCATCCAGGCAGGTCTGGGTGGTGCAGAAACTGAGGATGTTCACACGGTCACCATCGTCATCATCCGTGTTGAACACGATGCCGGCGCTGTTGACCTCGATGACCGCCACCAGGGCATCCTCGCCACTCGCGTCCCAGATCTCGTGGGTGCGGTCAACGCCATCGGCACTGCCGCTCACCTTCGGATCCAGCCACGACTTGACCTTGTCCAGGTCACCGCCGGCAACCGCATTCGCAATCTCCTGCAGACTGGCATTGCGGAGGTTGGTCACCGGGTTGCCGTCGAAGTCGGTGCAAATGCCGTTGATCAGGTCCTGGCAGTTGTCCGCCTTCCACAGCTCCTGGCTGAGCTGACTATGGCAGTTGGTGCACCAGATGCCGCGCCAGTCACCCTGGTCCTGCGCCACCGCCTCGCCCGCCAGCCACTGGCCGACTGCGTTGAGGTGCGAGGGGGTGCCGGCCCCGTCCACGTCCTTCATCGGGTTGGAGTGTACGTCGCGGCCCACGAAGCAGCCGCCGTTGGCCAGGCGGTTGTCTGAATCGGCGTAGAAGTTGTCGCCGCCCTTGGTAATCGGGTAACCCTCCATGTCACCGTCGGAACGGTGCGCCGGGTGGCAGCCCTGGCAGCCGCCGTCGCGGCCGTGGCTGTCGTGCATGGCGATGGTGCCGCCCTCGCTGATATTGCGGTGGTTCCAGTGGATCGCCTCGGTGATCGGCTTGATGGTGTTCTCATCGGGCAGTAGCCCGCAGGGACCGCCCATGCAGGCCGACTTGACCACCGCGATCACGTTATCCGCATGGCACTTCTGGCAGATAATGCTCTCGTGGCCAAGACGGGTATTCTGCGGCAGCACGCCGTCGATCTCCGCCCCCGGGTAGGCATCCGCAAAGCCGGTGCCGTGCTCGAGGTCATGCAGTTTCAGCATGTTGATGGCCGCGCTCTTAAGACGCGCATACCAGTCCGAACCGCCGGTCGCCGGGTCCATGGTGGGGAACAGCGTCAGCCAGTAGTCATACTCGACCTCGGTCTGGGCCCAGAGCGCCGCGGCATCGACGATTCCGGGATCGTAACGGCCCGGGAAGTCGTAGTTCGGGCTGTTCTCGTTGGCCAGACCCGTGTCCGGGTCGACCGGCGGTGCCGCGTGACAGCGCTCGCAATTGGGGATATCGATCGGCGCCGTGCCGAAGCCGGTCACCGCGTGGCCCAGGCGGTCGAACACCACCGACCCGACACCATCGGATTGATTGGCATCGTAGTTATAGAGGCGCGCCTTCATGGCCACGTAGGGACGGATGGAGTCCTCGTCCACCAGGCCGGGATCGGCGAAGAAGTCGATGCTGTCCTCGAACGGCGTCAACGGCAGGCCCAGGGCCTCCCAGATGCGCGGCGAGGTCAGCATGATGGGCAGGTTCTCTACCAGTTTCATCTGGGTGTAGACGATGGTGCCGTCCTCGCCCGAGTAGGTCAGCAGGTTGCCCTTGGCAATCCCGCCGCAATCGTTTGCGACCGGTTCGGGATTGGCGGCGGGGTCACCGTTCTGGGTCTCCGGACCCATGGGGTGAAAGGCCGGGCCGCAATCGACCGGGAACGGCAGGCTGACAACGCCCTTGATGCCCAGACCGAGGCGGAACTTGCCACTCTCGTCACCCGGGTTGACCGGTGCACCGCCCTTGCCCTCCAGGCTCGGCTTGCCGGTGTCCGGGTCGATGTAGACATAGAGGTGATTCCAGACGGCATTCTGGTAGTTGTCGATGTCCGGGTCCGGAATGCCGTCACCGACCAGGGCGCTGAACACACCGTTGTAGGTGTTGTAGTTCAGGGAATTGTCGGCATTGGCGCCCGCGTCCACGGTAGTGTTCCAGGACAGTAGGGAATTGCCCTCCACCGCGCTGATCAGGGTGGAGGTCTGCACCTTGCCGGACAACTCGCCACGAATGGTGTTGTTGCGTGGCTGGGCATCATGCCAGTACTTCAGGACGTACTTTTTGAATTCCTGGTTACCATCCAGCTCGAGGTCGCGCAGCACGGTCTGGCGTTCCAGGAAGTCCTTGTTCTCCATGGGATCGCCCTCCAGCAGGCGGGCAAAATCACCACCATGGTCCGGGTCACGGGTGTTTGGCTTGACCACCTGCGCCAGGATGGAATTGTAGGCCGGCAGCACGCAGCAATAGGCGAACTCGAAACCGGTGCAGTGCATGCCCAGCTCGTAGTTCATCAGGATCTTGAAATCGGTCTGCGGGATATCCAGTCCGATATCCGGTGGTGGAGGAATATCACCACCGCCGCCGCCAGCAGACTGCACGCTCACAGTCAGGGTGTCACGGCAGGAGCGCCTGTCTTCGTCCCGGACCGTCATGCTCACGGCCTTGTCTCCGGGGCTGGTGAAGGTGGTGCTGGCTTCGCTGACTAGCGGCCGTCGGATTCCTGACTGTTGGTCACTGGCCGGATCGCCGTCCTCGAAGCTCCAGTCAACACGGAAAGGCCGATCGCCATTCTCCCAGGTTCCCCTGAAAAAAACCGGTTCGCCTTCAGTTACTTCAGTGCTGATAAGCTGGATCGTGCAGTTATCCGGGCCACTCGCCACGGCGCTGCTGTTTCCGAGGGTGAATGCCAGGCCTGCAAGTAACAGGCGCGTCGCAAGCGTGATGCGCGATGCGCATACAGTGCGTAAAATTGTTGCCATTGCTGATTCCTCCTGTCTCTGGACCTGCCCCTCTATCCTGCCGGGCGCCGCACTTTCGATTACCGTGCCTTCACATCCCATCACCCCATCGTAATTCCGATATCACCCAATTCTAATGTTTGGGATTATTTTCCGATTTTTTGTCTTGGGAATTATATACCATTTCTCAGGCCTTTCCAGTGTCGCGCATTTGAGTCACTCGCCTGTTAGCTTTATTCGGACACACTGACACGCACGGTTGATACACCTGTTTTTACTGTATTTTTGAAAAGTGGATCTCCATGCGGCGGGAGCTGCATGGTACGGAGCTGAATGTGGCGAAATGTGCCCCTCCTCTCAAATTGCGGATAAACTGGAACCCATGCCCGTATTCCTGCCCACATTCCAGCTCCCTGTCAGGCCCCTGCTGACGGTGCTGTTCGTAGTTGCCATGGAGGCCAATGCACTGGCCAGTGAACTGCTGGAACACCCGGATGCCTCAATCTCACCGCCCTTGAAGCTTGCGGATCTCGGTGATAACACGTATTCGCTGTCCGACTTCCGCGGCCAGGTTGTGCTCGTTAATTTCTGGGCGAGCTGGTGCCCACCCTGCATCATCGAAATGCCGGGCCTGCAGCGTCTGAAGGAAAAACTGGCGGGACGACCCTTCACTATTCTGGCGGTGAACGTGCGGGAGAAGCCGGCAGACATCTGGAAATTCCGCAGGCTGGTGAAGGTGGACTTTCCCCTGCTGCTGGACCGCGAGGGCCAGGCCGCTGAAGACTGGGGGATAACTGTCTACCCGAGCAGCTTCCTGGTCGGTCCGGACGGTCGGATCCGCTACGTCGCCTACGGGCCGTTACAGTGGGATGCGCCTGAGATCATCGTAACCATTGAGGCATTGCTGCCAACCAAAGAACCCCGGATTGAATCAGCAGGCCTGCGTTCAACGGATGAGGTCGAATTGATATGGCAAGGAAAAGGTTCCTGACACCTTTAACTCAGTTCAGGCCGTGTTTCTTCAGCTTGCGGTAGAGGGTGCGCTCGCTGACACCGAGTTCAATTGCCACCTGCCGGCGGTTGCCGTCATGGCGGACCAGCAGGCCTGCGATATGGCGGGCCTCCACGTCCTGGAGTGAAGCTTCTGCGGAATCTCTCGCGGCGCCGCCAGGCAGGTCCCGCCCCCGCCCGCCCTCGCCAGGTGCCGCCGCTTCCTGCCCAGTCTGCTGCTCTTCAAATGTGCGTTTCAACTGGCCCATTGCCTGGTCAATCTGCGCCGTGTTGATGTGGCCGTTGCTGCAGTGAGTCGCGGCGACGAACAGGATGTTGCGCAACTCGCGAATATTGCCCGGGTAGTCATAGGCCCGGAGGCGTTCCACGGCCTTCGGGGTCACGTGCAGGCGGCGGCCAATCGACTGACTGATCGGCGCCAGCAGACTGTCAGCCAGGAGTGCTATATCCTCGCTGCGTTCTCTAAGCGACGGCATGCGCACCGTCAGGCAGGCGATCCGGTAATAGAGATCTTCACGAAACCGTCCCGCCCTGACCAGTTCCCAGAGATGCTGGTTGGTTGCACAGATCAGGCGCACGTTGGCCTTGCGCGTGCCGCGCCCGCCGACTCGCCGGTACTGCCCGGTCTCCAGCACCCTCAGCAGCTTGGCCTGCTGGTTCGGTGGCAGTTCGCCGATTTCATCGAGTAACAGGGTGCCGCCATCGGCCTGCTCGAACAGTCCGCTGCGCTCGCCCACGCTGCCGGTGAAGGCACCACGCGCATGACCGAACACCTCGGCCTCGAACAGGGTATCCGTCATGACGGTGCAGTCGAGCGTCACGAAGGCTTGGTCGCTGCGCGCGGAATTGGCATGGATGTAGCTGGCCGCCAGTTCCTTGCCCGTGCCGGTCTCGCCCTGCAACAGGACCGGGATGTCCCCGGCCGCAACCAGGTTGAGCTGCTGGATGCAGGCGGTAAACGGCTGCGACTCGCCGACCATGCGCTGGACGCTGCTGTGTTCCCGATTGGGAACCGCAATCTCCTCGATCATCTCGCCCATGTAGAGTACACCGTCGCTGCTGACCAGGGGATAGGCCGTGACCCGTACCTGGTGCATGCAGTGGTCGGGATCATAGTGAACGTGCAGGCAGGTATGCTGTTCACCCCGGTCGAACAGGTGCGCATGCGGGCAGTCCTCGCCGGATTCGCTGCAGGGTGCATCATTGCCGTGGCTGATTTTGTAGCAGGGCTGGCCCACAGCATAGCCTCCCGGGGCATTGAAAGCCTGCTCGTAGGCCCGGTTGACGGCCAGGATGCGGTAGTCGCGGCCGATCACCACAAAGGGACTGCTGTGACTGTCGATCATCGACTGTAATTCGATGGCAGACGGGATGTTTTTGTTGTTTGCCATGCTGAGCCCCCGGATGGCAATAGTTTATTGTTGATTATACGTATGACAATTGTGTCACCGATTGAGTATAGCCGCCATTTCCGACTGACAACAATGGCAGTTCCTTGACGCATAAAAATGGGGAATCCTGTTTTCTGCAATGGATCCCGGTCGGTCGGATTAGCCGTGCTGCAGCATCACCCGACGGTTGGTAACGTCGGCACACGCTGACGCCAGCCCGACCAGAGGTTTCGTTGAGAATCAGCCAGAATGCCCTCTCCCCCTCGTAACAACATGACTTACCAGTTGAACTACCCACGAGGCGGTATACTCAGAACGTCAGTCGATTCATTGTCATATCAGCTACCGCTGATACCGGAGAGTAGCGATGAGCGATCCAGCCACTGCGCCCCACGACGAGGAGAACGCGGTCTTTCATGTGCACGGCCTGACCAAGGTCTACCACATGGGCGAGGTCGACGTGCATGCCCTGCGCGGCGTGACCCTCGACCTCTACGGCGGCGAACTGGTGGTGCTGCTGGGTCCGTCCGGCAGCGGCAAGTCCACCCTGCTCAACATCCTCGGCGGACTCGATACCGCCACCGAGGGCGAGGTGCGCTACATCGACCACAACCTTACGCATGCCAGCGAGGCCGAACTCACCGAGTACCGCCGCAACCATGTCGGCTTCGTGTTCCAGTTCTACAACCTGATCCCCAGCCTGACCGCGCGTGAAAATGTCGCTGCCGTCACCGAGATCGTGAAGCACCCCATGACACCCGAGGACGCACTGGCCCTGGTGCACCTGCACGACCGCATGGACCACTTCCCAGCCCAGATGTCCGGCGGCGAACAGCAGCGCGTCGCCATCGCCCGCGCCATTGCCAAGAACCCCGCCGTACTGCTGTGCGACGAGCCCACCGGTGCGCTGGATTCGCAGACCGGCGTGGTGGTGCTGGAGGCACTGGAACGGGCCAACCGCGAGCTGAACACCACGACGGTGCTGATCACCCACAACGCCGGCATCGCCGCCATGGCCGACCGGGTGGTGCACATCACCGACGGGCACATCGGCGCCATCGAGCACAATGCCGAACGCCGGCCGGCCAGTGAACTGACCTGGTAGCGGACCATGCGGGCACTGCACAAAAAACTCTGGCGCGATCTCTGGGCGATGCGCGGCATGGTGCTGGCCATTGCCCTGGTCCAGGTCGGCGGCATCGGCACCTTCGTGATGTCACTGTCCACCTATGACTCGCTGGTACTGACCCGTGACAGCTACTACCGGGAACAACACTTCGCCGAGGTGTTCGCCTCCATGAAACGGACCCCGGACAGCCTGATCGAGCGTATCCGCGACATCCCCGGCGTCGACCAGGTGCACACCCGCGTGGTGGCAGCCGTACGCCTGGCCGTGGCCGGCTTCGGCGACCCGGTCACGGGCACCCTGGTATCGATACCGGACACCCACCCGCCCCTGCTCAACGGCCTGCACCTGCGCCGCGGCCGCCTGCCCGAGGCCGGGCGCAATGACGAGGTGGTGATCAACGAGTCCTTTGCCGATGCCCACGCGCTGGAACCCGGCGACCGGCTCACCGCGACCATCAACGGCCGGCGCAAGTCGCTGACCATCACAGGCATTGCCCTGTCGCCCGAGTACATCTACGCGGTGGCGGCCGGCGCGGTGTTCCCCGACGACCAGCGCTACGGGGTGC
>Ga0224512_10000384_pt1 | contig 47616 bp, 33 predicted proteins | sample SF_May12_sed_USG_4_FD_169103 | JGI IMG/M metagenome (GOLD analysis project Ga0224512, IMG submission 169103) | Sediment microbial communities from San Francisco Bay, California, United States - SF_May12_sed_USGS_13 | ecosystem: Environmental > Aquatic > Marine > Sediment | place: USA... | reverse complement strand
TTTTTTTATCAAGAATACGTCGACGGCAACAGTTATTACTTTCTTTTCTACTTTTTCAAAGACAACCGAAAACCTTTGATTTTTTCCCAGGAAAATCTGATACAACAAAAAAATGGTGGCTCAATATTAGCGGCCGTTAGCTCCAATATGCAGTGCAGCAGCATTGCGCAACAATATGAAAAACTATTCGTCACTCTCGGCTTTTGGGGACTCGTAATGGTCGAGGTACGAGGCACAAAAACAGCCGCAAAGATGATTGAGGCAAACCCTCGGTTTTGGGGCCCATCTCAACTATTTGTAGATGCAAATGTAAACTTTTTTGAAGCAATGCTGACCGATAGCGGCTTTAATCTAAGCGTCAGACAAATGCCACCACAGAAGAGGCCAACGAAATATTTTTGGGATGATGGCTACTCATTCAACGACGATTACATTCAGAAAATTGCATTTCACAATTATTCCGAAAAGCGACTTAGAAAATCGTACGATTGTTGGGATCAAAACAACTTATTCAAAAGGTCCGACACGTTAGATTTGTACGCGGATCTTGTAAAGAATTCTGAAATGGCACGGTCGTCCAAGTTGGCTCGATTGAGACAACAATATGGAAAGACAAGCAAGCACTCTAATTACCAGATATTGCCGCCTCAGCTGGAATCATTGATTCCACACGGAGAGCTTGCAACGCGTTCGCGGCACGAAAAGGAACGTTTCGAGTTTATTAGTAGTTCGATAAAATTGAGCGGCAAATCAGTTTTGGACATTGGCGGAAATACCGGCTATTTCACCTTTGAAGCGTTAAGGGCCGGCGCACACGTTACATATTACGAGGGTAATGAATCTCATGCCGACTTTGTAACGACCGCCAGTGAAATACTGAACACAAATGACGACCTTCTAATAAAGAATCGATATTATCTATTTGATGACCCAAATCAGAAAAGATATGACGTTGTCTTTCTAATGAACGTTCTGCATCACGTTGGTGACGATTATGGTGACGGAGATATTTCGAAACATGATGCACTTAATTCCGTTATTGAATCACTAACATTCTTATCTAAACTCACCGATACACTCGTATTTCAACTGGGTTTCAACTGGAAAGGTGATACGAAGCAACCGCTTTTTCAATCGGGAACAAAAATAGAGATGATCGATTTTTTGAAAACCGGTCTGCAAGATGTTTATCACTTTGAACAGATAGCTGTTGCGGATCGGATCGATGGTCGCACAGTCTATGTACCGGTCAATGAAGAGAACATAAAACGTCGAGACGACTTGGGAGAGTTTCTTAATCGGCCGCTTATCATTATGAGGACGAAAAAGCAGTTGGCCGATTGACCTCGCATAATAGTCAATACTAGGTCGCCGAAAACTTGCAAGCGTATCGAAAGATGCTGCGTATCCCCGGGTAAATGATAACGTATATTCTTGATCGTATGGTCCCGTTCGCAGCCCAACGTAATAGTCTGCCGAGTAAACGACTTTTAGGAAATATCTGTGAACTTCTGGTCAGGGTTCTTTTCGCACTCTCGAAATCACCGATTCGAATGTAATTTTTCGCTATCCTTGCATACTGGTCGGCCTCACTCGACTCGAGTACGGGTAATAAACTGTCCGGACAGTTCGCATACAGCCACCGATATGGGTTACCAATCCTACTCTCATAATCATGGAGTAACTGTCGGTCGTCGATACGCCGAGTCCAGGCGCCCTGATGTCCACTACGGTAGACTGCCATCGGGTCCGGCACAAAGAGCGCACCACCGTTTAGACTCGCTACGATCTGAACGAATTTGTCGCTTACCGGAGCTTTTTCAACACAACTTCGGATATCAGGGATTGCGGATGATCTGAACATTATGGACGCTGTCGGACAATAGCCTCCTCCACCCAGTATGATGTCCCTGCATCTTACGCGTTTTTCCTTTCTGGAAAGTGAAACGTGAAACCCGCGTTTACTGATACCGTCTTTCAGAACAATTACCGGATGAAACGACAGATTGATTTGTCGGTTTTCTTCGAGACCCTTGCACTGATTGGTGAGCTTGTTGGGAGAACACCAATAGTCGTCGCCCTCACATATCGCGACATATTGACCTCTGACCAGTGGAAAAAGAAAACGAGGTGAAATGATTGGTCTTTTCGAATACTGATTCTCAGTCTGCAGAACTGTTCGTATGATTGTCGGATACTCTGCCGCGTATTGCTGTACGATTTCCGCGGTCCCATCGGTCGAGGCATCGTCATGAATAAGTATTTCAAACGGAAAATCTGTCTGCTGCATCAGAAGACTATCGATTGACTGTGCAATATACGGCTTATGGTTATATGTAACACAACAAATGCTGACGAATGGATTAGACGCATCTCCACGCCAATTTTTCATTACCTCCTTTTCAGATTTTGAAAACACGTCGTTCTCGATAAACGTACTGTGAGATTCTCGATCTTATGAAATTCGAGCTAATGGCTGCGACTAACAATTGCGTCGATCCCAACAAGATCAAGTAACCGATTATGGCCATTCGGCCTGTGGCAAGATCGATCCTTACCAAGCCATTCAGTACTGCAATTGATACGGCGCTGACCAAGACGACCGGTAGCACGTCTTTTACAAACCAATTGAAATGAAGCCCTGGCACCAACGTGCGATGAACGATCGGCATCCAACCCATAAGCCAAACGACTCGGATACCGAACCACGCAATCCCCGCACCCACTGCGCCGTACCTGGTCGCTGCGTAATAGATAATTGGCACCTGGCATATTGCTGATATTGTGGATCCAACCACGTGCAATCTTAGTTGTCCGAATGAGTTTTGAAGGTAGTACTGGAACGCGCTCAGCGCCAATACTCCGTTACCGAGGGCAAACCACAGAAGGACATCTCCTCCCCACTCTGCGGCAACTCCATCCCCGGTCCATGCGTAAATTAACGCATCCGCAAAAAAACCAGTGATTAAAGCAATTGAAAATGCAATCACCGTGACTAATTGAGACGCGTTGCGGTAAATCTGCAACGCTTTGTTTTTCTCGCCTTGGACCAAGAGATTTGTCATCCTTGGCATAATTGCTTGAGCAATCGGGGCGGTCGCAACCATGATTCCTCCCGCTATCAAACTCACAATACTGAAGTAGCCGAACTCGTCGAGCGGCAGGACCCCGGAAAGAATGATCTTATCGACCTGGGTAATTGTGATCCAAATTGCCGCGGAATAAGCAATGCCTGATGCGAATGGCGCAATTGCCCTCATGCTCGGCCAGTGAATTCCTAAGGCCAGATGCACGGGGTTGATTGCCAGATTTTTGTAAAACCTTGCCGCGAGGACAATTATCTCCGCAACGCCGATAATGACTTGATATTCAAAGAATATTCGGACTTCCGTGGAAACGAACCTCATCAAAAGAAATGCGCCAATAAATCTCATACTTACGATCGCGATATTGGCGATATTTAGCCAAACCTGGTCCTCTGAGCCAGTGAGTCCACTACGATATAACGAAGCGAATAAACGTAAGCCGCCGCTCACTCCCATCAGAGCGACGCAAAATGCAATCGTTTCTTTGGGAATTGATCGACTATCAATCCACTCGTCGGCGATCCATGAACTTGATAAAAATACACTGACCCCGATCGTCGTGGCGACTAACAGGAAAATTGTCTCAAAGCTCCGCAGCAATTTTCCGAAATCTTTCAGGCCATTCCTCAAACCTCTGGCAACGGCCACCTGTCTTGCTAGTGTTGGACTTAATCCAAAATCAAGCAAATTTAGCCAAGCCTGTAGCAACACAAAGAATCCCACTAAGCCGAATGCCTCTGCTCCCAGGTATTTGAGGTACAGCGGCATTACGACGATACCAACGAGGGCCGTGTATCCTTGCCCAATGTAATTGGCAATCGTGTTCCTCTTAAGGCTCATAGTTGTGTTCAAGTCGACGATTGACTTAGACGAAAAGAAAGGTAATAACGTTTAATCTTGGAAGAGGAATGGAAGCGCTTATCCATTCCATTCGGTAAACCTCATTCATTAATCCGCCGTTCAAACTCTTGGTGCACAGAGTGTCACTGAAATTGCTCGACTTGAAGTGGGCTTTCCGTAGGCTGATAGAAAGCGTTTGGGGACGCTTTGGTCATTCGAGCACGTTGGCTATAGTCGATATTATCTTCGTCACCTGTTTTTCAGACAATCCTGCGTACATCGGCAAGCAGAGAATGCGTTCCGAAGCGGATTTCGCCACATTCAATTGCTCGATCTCGTCATCGCTGCCGAGGATCGGGTAGAAATAGCGCCGGCTCGAAATACCTGCGTTACTCAACGCCGCCTCGCATCGACTTCGATCTTCATTCGTCTTGAACAGCACAGGCATGTACGTCGTGGTTCGTGACGCCGCATTGCTCCAGACTGGCTGCTCGAGGCTCGTTGGCAAACCCTCTGAGTAGGCAGCAAACAGATCCGTCCGGCGTCTGATAATTGCATCGATTTCATCCAATAATGCCAGGCCGAATGCCGCGTGAATTTCGCTCATTTTGGCATTGATGCCCACGCGATTTACTCTCGACGTCCCAGCGCTCATACCAAAATTGATGATTTCAGATGCACGCTCAAAAGCATCCGCATCCTTAAAAGCAATGGCTCCTCCCTCCACAGTATGAAATATCTTGGTCGCATGAAAACTTAATACTGCTGCATCGCCCCAGTTGAGAACGCTCTCACCATTTATTCGAATTCCGAAGGAATGGGCTGCATCATAGACCAGTTTCAATCCTGATCGATCGGAAATCTCTGCAAAGGCCTCGACATCACACGGATTGCCGTAAACATGTACCGGGACTATCACCTGGGTGTTCTTGCTAACAAGTGCCTTCGCCTTCTTGGGACAAAGATTTAATGTGTTCGGCTGAATGTCGCCAAATTTCGGACGCAAACCCTCCCACCTCAGTGAACTCTCGGTCGCAACGAAGGTGAACGGAGTAGTGATCGCTTCTCGCTCATGGTCGTGAGAGATTCCATCAATTTCGAGAGCCCGGTACGCTACCTGCAGCGCCATGGTTCCGGACGAAACAAGCAGCAGATTATCGACGCCCAGATACTCCTCGAGCCGGGTCGTCAGTTCTTGCGCTATCGGCCCATTGTTCGTTAGCCACTGACGTTGATAGATGCCGGTAAGATACTGATCCAGCTTCCGCCGACTGGGCATTGATGGTTTTAGAAAGGGAATCATGACTCGATGAGGCTCAACAGGTATCGGCCATAACTATTTTTTGAAAGACTTTTTCCTCGCGCGATCAGTTCTTGTTCGCTGAGCCAGCCGTTGCGCCACGCGATTTCCTCGAGACATGCTATTTTGAATCCTTGCCGGGTTTCTATGGTTTCGACAAATTGGGCGGCAGCCAGCAGACTTGCAAAAGTGCCGGTATCCAGCCACGCGAAACCGCGACCCAGCAATTCCACACCAAGGTCACCCCGCTCCAGATAGGCTTGGTTGACACTGGTAATTTCAAGCTCCCCGCGGCGCGATGGTTTGATGCCCCGAGCGATTTCCACGACGTCGTTGTCGTAGAAGTAAAGGCCTGTAATAGCGTAATGCGACCGGGGTGATTTTGGTTTCTCTTCGATGGAAACGACCTGCTTGTTGCGATCGAATTCAACGACCCCGAATCGCTCCGGATCTTTTACCTGATATCCGAACATCGTGGCGCCGGTTGGCTTTTGGGCTGCCCTCCTCAGCTTTCCACTAAAATTCTGGCCATAAAAAATGTTATCGCCCAGTACCAGACATACAGCGTCATCCGCTATGAACTCTTCGCCAATCATGAAAGATTGAGCCAGGCCATCGGGACGCGGCTGCACGGCATAACTCAGTGTCAGCCCCAGGCGCCTACCGTCCCCGAGTAGGCGTTGATAGGCCGATTGATCCTGCGGTGTCGTGATCAGCAGGATCTCGCGGATGCCTGCAAGCATGAGGACCGACAGCGGGTAATAGATCATTGGTTTGTCGTATACAGGAAGCAACTGCTTCGACATGCCCATTGTTATGGGATAGAGGCGCGTACCTGAGCCTCCCGCCAGTACCATTCCTTTCATCGTCTGGTCCTAATCGTCTTCAATGCAAAGCGGCTACCGACGGTAGGCGCCCTCCTGCAATCGCTGACACCATTCCTTGTTGGCCAGATACCATTCGACGGTTTTGCGCAATCCACTTTCAAAAGTTTCCTCGGGTGACCAACCAAGTTCACGTTGAATCTTGCCACAGTCGATGGCGTAACGCTGGTCATGACCTGGACGATCCGCAACAAACGTGATCAATTCATCGTAACGCTTCACGCTTGCGGGTTTTTCGGACGTTAATTCCTCCAATAGGTCACAGATGCGGTGCACCACTTGCAAGTTTGTCTGTTCGCTCTGGCCACTTATGTTGTAAGTCTCACCCGCCTGCGCTTGAGTGATGACTCGATAGAGGGCGCGAGCATGATCCTCGACATAGAGCCAGTCTCTGATCTGATCGCCGCGGCCGTAAACTGGAATCGGTACGCCGTTTAAAGCGTTCAGAATCGTCAGAGGTATCAGCTTTTCCGGGAAGTGGTAGGGACCGTAATTGTTGGAGCAGTTCGTTACCAGTGTCGGCAGTCCATAGGTACGCCGCCATGCTCTTACGAGGTGATCCGATCCGGCCTTACTTGCTGCGTAGGGCGAACTGGGAGCATACGGTGCATTCTCGGTGAACGGTTTTTCAGCAGATTCCAGATCACCGTACACTTCGTCAGTCGAAATATGGTGAAATCGGAACGAGGACATACGCCTCGCGTCCAGTTCTGACCAATACTGCCGAGCGGCGTCCAGAAGCACATAGGTACCGACAAGATTGGTTTCTATGAATGCACTGGGACTCTCGATCGATCGATCGACGTGGCTTTCGGCTGCCAGGTGCATGACAACGTCCGGCTCGTGCTCCGAGAATACCCGTTCCATACCTGATCGATCGCAAATATCGACCTGCTCGAAGCTATACCTCTCATCATCGCTGACATCTGACAGCGAATCGAGGTTGCCCGCATATGTTAGTTTATCGACGTTAACTACGCTGTCACCTGTACGAGCGATAACGTGTCGGACGACTGCCGAACCAATAAATCCTGCGCCACCGGTGACAAGAATCTTCATAGTGAGACCGATCTACTCTCGATACCCGTGTTTATGTGAGCACAGCCTGTCAACAGTTACACGGGCACCAGTCACGATATTGCCGCCTGCTGCGCAAAGCTTCATCCCGCCGGCACCCGATAGGCACGCTGATGAACGATCAATTCGACATGCGACTGTGATTCTACGAATAATCAGCGATACGGTATACAATCGCTTTGCCTCTTAATTGCTGACCGATATACAGCTTATCTCGCGCAAGCATATTTTCGTATGCCCTCTCTCGATATTGTTATCCCGGCACATAACGCCGAATGCTGTCTGGAGCCTACGCTCGAGGCTATTTTTCGGCAAACAGTACCTCGAGAACTCATTCTCGGAGTCATTGTCGTCAATAACCGGTCTACGGATCGCACCGGTGAGTTGATTGAAAAATGGGCCGACGAGGGAGTTCGACGTATCGATCATTACGTTACCGAAAGTCGATCATCAACCCTGAACGCCGGAGTTGCAGCAAGCAAGGCCGAATACGTGTTGATACTGGACTCGGATTGCCGGCTGGTTGGTCACGGAAGCCTGCGTGTTGCTGCTCGGGCTATGGCTGAGGATATCGATGCCGGCTTTGGATATGCGACCGGATCATCCGACAATTTCTGGGGACGTTACCATCGCTCCCTCGAGGTCGACCGTGCCACGGCAGGGTGGCAAGGGTGGACAACGGCGTGCTGTCTGATCAAGCGTGAATTATTTGAATCTGTCGGAGGCTTCTCGATTGACTACCGGCATTATGGATTTGAGGATCGAGATCTAATCTGTCGGCTGAGATCCACGGTAGGCGATGAAGCGCTAAAGTCACTGCCCGACCTGCAGGCCGTTCATGACGATGACACGACCATACAGAATGTTTGCAAAAGATGTACACGTCCGGTCGCTACAGCAGCAGTATATTCAAACGTAACTTTCCAGATGAATATTTGTCGACAATGTATGCATACGTGGATACGGATACGGCGCCAAAACAGGTAGCGTTTATGCTACGACTCCTGCAGCCGTTACAGCCGATCTTGGTTCCAATAAGCGCTTGGCTGACCAATCGCCGGTATACGCCCATGCGCATTGGCCGACCCGTGGTCAGACTATGCTCTGCGCTGAGCTACTTCCAGGGCACCGTTGATCGGAATCGCGGCAAGTGACAGGTGGCAGGAAAGTCCTGGTTGTGACTACGACGTTTCCTCGACGGAATGGCGATGACCAGCCGCGTTTTGTATTGGACCTGTGCAAGTCACTCCCCGGCGACTACGAACAACGCGTGCTCGCGCCATCGGCCCCCGGATGCAGCGTCGATGAATGCGTTGAGGGCGTGAAGGTGAAGCGTTTTCGCTATTTCTTCAAGCAAGCGGAGACACTCGCATACGGCACCGGAATTTTAGGCAATCTGAAGTCGGCCCCGGTTCGATGGCTTCTGGTTCCGTTCTTTCTATTCGGGCTGATGATCGCAATTCGCAAAGAACTGCGGCGGTTTGATCCCGATATTGTTCATGCGCATTGGTGGCTGCCGTCCGGTCTGGCGGCAACCCTGGCGCTTGCGACCACAAGAACGGATTGCAGGCTGCTGATTACCTGTCATGGAGCAGATTATTTTGTCCTGGGTGAACGCTTTGGCGGCCTGAGACGTCGGGTCTTCGATCGCGCCGATGCTGTGGCGATGGTGTCACCGGCGATGCGAGATCATGCGATCCGCCGTGGCTTGCCCGAGGAGAAGTTGAGTATTGCTCCAATGGGAGTCAATCTGAGTGAGCACTTCAAACCGAGCAAGGTAAAAGAGCGTCGCGGCGTGCTTTACGTAGGCCGACTGGTAGAAAAGAAGGGAGTTGCTGATTTGCTGGCCGGCTGGGCAGCCGCGTCTGAAGAAGTCCGTGCTCAGGGTCTGACGATTATCGGCAGCGGATTTCAGCAGGATTCATTGCTTGCGCTGGCAGAATCGCTCGGAGTGTCGGACACCGTGGCCTTTTTGGGGGCCATTGCTCACGAAGATCTACCAGCTCACTATCAACGCGCCGCGTTGTTGGTTTTTCCATCCATAATTTCTTCCGAAAATGATCAGGAAGGACTCGGGTTGGTTGCCATCGAGGCCATGGCATGTGGCTGCCCCGTTCTCGCATCCGATATACCCTCGCTTGCGGACGTGATCGTCGAAGGGCAAACAGGATTTGTTTTTCCGATGGGGAATCAGGTGGCATTGACGAAAAGACTCGACGAACTTGTTTCCTCACCGAAGCACTGTCGAGAGGTCGCGGAGCGTGGTGGCGAAATTGCAAGAGCCCGCTTTGGTTGGACGGCTGTCGGCGACAAGTATCAGTCCCTGTACGAAGGCCTGATACGGCCGAATGATCCAGACTAGCAAGCCGAAAAATCATTACCCCTGAATCGATCAATTGCGATAGGCTGCCGTCACAGCCATGCCGACAATGCGGCCGGCGCCGCTTTGAGAAACGCTTCGTTTTTCCGGCCGGCGATGAGGAGCGAAAATAATGATGAGAAGAGCGATTGAAACCAGCATCGGCCTGATCGCGGCGCTTTTTTTGGCTACCGGCTGTTCGGACAAGCCGCCAGAGGAATCGATGCCCGAAACGCCGGTAGATGCGACGCCCCAAACAGCAACCGTCCCCACGGGAGAGGCGCAATCCGCGGCGGCCTCCGCGGGACATAGCGGCGTGATTAAAGGCGTCGTGACGGACGCAGCCGGGCGACCACTCACTGGCGCGTTCGTGAAACTGCAAAACGACGCGCGCAATCTCACGTTCATGTTTATCAGCCAGGACGACGGCCGATACACGGCTGACAAGCTTCCGGCGGGAAGCTACGTCGTGCAGGGAGTCGGCAACGATTTCGAGAGTGTGTGGTCGGCACCCGTCAGCATTCCGGAAAACGGAACCGCGGAGACGGATTTGGTGCTCAACGCCGAGCGGGCACCCGATTTACCTGCTGCTTGGCCGCGGCGCGTCCCGGAGCATATGGCCACTACCGAGAACCTGCCCGAAGGTCCGGGCAGGGACATCATCACCTCACGTTGCGTCGGCTGTCATGCGGCCTCGCAAGTTGCCGGCAATCGTTACGATGCGGCGAACTGGGCGAGATCCATCGATGAGATGCGCGGCTATATGCGCGAAGGCGGCGTTACCGATCTGAGCGAAGTGGACGTTGCCGTTTTGATGGACTACCTCACGACGAATCTGGCCCCGATGCCGGCGCCGGATCCGAACAGCCGCCTGCCCCGGACCCTGATGCAGGGCGAGGCTGGCAACTACCGGGTCGTACAATACAATCTCGAGAACGAGGAAGCAGAGGCCCACGACGTCGCGGTGGATCCATGGGGCGTCGGATGGGCGAATCAAAGGACCGGCGGCATGATCAGTCGCTTCGATCCCGTAACCTACGACTACCGGGAAATCGGGCCGCCGCTGTACACAGCGAAGCGCGCGCGTCCCGGCAATCTGCAAATCAGCAAGGACGGCATCATGTGGTTGCCGGATCCGTTCGAGACTCGCTGGCTGAGCTACGACATCGCCAACGACAAATGGACCGACTGGCCCTTTCCCACCGACAAGATTCGTGGACAGGTCCAGGGCAACAGCATGGTCCTGCACCCGGACGGCACGGTATGGTCTGCCGGCCCCGGGGCCGCGCGTCGGCTCGATCCGGCGACCGGCGAGTGGAGTGCGTGGGATACCCCGACCTGGACAGCGACCCAGACAAATCCAGGCGGTTACGGAATCACGGTTGCGGGCGACGGCCGCGTCTGGATGGCCGAAAACCTGGCCGACCGGCTGGCGCGCTTCGACGGAGAGACCGGCGAGGTCGTCGAGTTCGAGATTCCCGTCGAGGGCACAGCCTATCCGCGCCGCATGGACTACGATCCGGAAGGCAATGTCTGGATCGGGTTGTGGGGGGCAGGAAAGATTTTACGAATCGATTACAAGACGGACGAAATGACCGTCATCGACCCCCCGATCCCTTACAACGGAGCCTACTCGATTGACTTTGACGAGACGAACAACCTGTTATGGATCACGTTGCAAACGGTGGATATCATCGCGCGTTACAATCCCAGGACTGAGGAATGGTTGATGTTGCCTTTGCCGCAGGCGGAAACCGATGCCCGGCGTATCGAGGTCGATCAACACCGACCCAATCGGATCTGGTGGAGCAGTACCGCGAATTTTGCCCGAATCGGTTTTGTGGAACTGTTGGAAGACGACTAGCAGCCTGTTGCAGAACAACCGGAGACGTTCTGCATTTATCCAGTTTTTCGTCGAGCGACATCAACGCGAAGTTGAAAATGCGGAATGTTCCCGATATCCGTCATTCCACCAAGGTCTGCGACTGTTCTCTCAGGTATTGCGCAAGGTAGTAGAAAGACGCGATGCCCTTGCCGGTGTTGCCGGAACCCTTCCAGCCACCGAACGGTTGGTAACCGGGCCAGGCGCCGGTCGTCGCACCCTGCGGTCGATTCGCGTAAGTGACTCCTGCCTCGACGTTATCGAAAAACCATTTTGTTTCGTCCTTGTTGCCGTAAAAACCGGCGGTCAGGCCGAGAGCGGTATCGTTCATTAACTGCATGGCAGTTTCCTTGTCCGGCACGCGTGCAAGCATGACGATCGGCACGAACATTTCGTGCCGCCACAGCCGATGATCGAGCGGTACCTCCGCGAGCGTAGGCGCGCAATAATAGCCCGCGTCGAACGACCCGCCCGTCAACACACGCCCGCCTGAGATTATCGTCGCGTTAGCGTTTCTGAGTTCCTTCAGATAGGCCTGGTAATTGAAATACGCGGCTTGATTTGCGACCGGGCCTACGTAATTTTCGGCGAGCGTCGGATCACCGACATGTATCGCATCGACGAGTCGCTGAAGCTTTTCGATCAGTGCATCGGCGATGGAGCGTTCGGCGTAAACGCGCGACAGCGCTGAACACTTCTGGCCGCTCAGACCGAATGCCGAACGCATGATACCGAGCGCGGCGCGATCGAGATCCGCTCTGGCCGTTACAATGCAGGCGTTTTTGCCGCCCATCTCTGCAATGCATGGCCGCGGATACTTGCCCGCAGCGAGCTGTCGCAGAATTTGCATGCCGACCTCGTGCGAGCCGGTAAATGTTAAACCCGCGACGTCCGGCTGCGCGACGAGCAGCGGGCCCGCGGTGTCGTCGGGATCGGCGAGGTAATTGAAGACACCGGGCGGAACGCCGGCATCACGCACGCAGTCGGCAAGCAGTCGCACCGCCCACGGAGTGTCGGGCGCCGCTTTGACGACGACCGTGTTACCGGTAACGAGTGCCGCGGCGACGGGTCCACCGGCCAGAGCGAAAGGAAAATTGAACGGTGCGATGACGGCCCACGGGCCGTAAGGCTTCATGACCGACCGGTTATGACTCACGAAATCGGCGAGCGGGTCGTCCGGCAACGCATGATCGAATCCGTCGTGCTGCTCGAAGTCGTCGCAATAGCAATTATAGAAGTCAGCCGTTTCCTGGATCTCACCGAGTGCTTCCATGCGGTTCTTGCCGACTTCGAGGGCGACGGCCGCGCCAATATCGTAGACGCGCTCTTCGATCAGCGCGCCGACTCGCCGCAACAGCCGGAGCCGGTCTGCCGAGGGCGTTGCCTTCCAGACCGGAAACGCTGCCTTCGCGGCTGCTACTGCGCGGTCGACATGCCCGGACTTTGCAACCGGAAACCGTCCCACGACACAATCAGTATTGATCGGGCTGAGATCGTCAACCGCGGTCTCCCCGGCATCGTCCTGACCATCGATGTAGTGCGCATACCGACCGCCGAGATTGTCGCGAATACCGGCAAGCGCCGCCTCGAATCGCGCGTGCAGTTCCGGCGGCGGGTCGAACATTGTTGCGTAGGTGAGACGGAAAGCCATGCGCTCAAGGTACTCCAGATCGGGTGGCAGAATCCATACGGAGGAATCGCTATATCCCCGTTAACTGGCCGCGGTGCGGCAGTGGCGTGGACCTGTTGTGCCACATGCGGACGGCAACGATAGTAACCAACTTATTCGTAGTCTTTCGCGTAACGCCGGACGACGCCAACGGCTACGGTATCCGCGATCGTTAAGGAGCTTTTCCGCAGCACCTCGGGAACGATCGAGTTCTTTCCGAATCGTCAGTTCCAGGTCTAACTTGCCGGCTCCAAGCTTGCTCCATTTTGTTACTATGCGGGAGGTCGGGGTCCGCAAGCCAGCGGCTCCTTATTGAAGAACGGGCTGGGCGCAAATTGCGTAATCTCTCTACCCCGAACCGGCGAAGCGTGCGGGAATTGCGGCGCCACTCCGCCGGACCGGTGCCGATGACAAGATCATGAACGCGAAATTAGTTGCTCACACGACACTGCCCGGAATCAGGCGATGCAGGTAAACAGCATGCGCTTTCTGGATCGCTGGGTCGGTTCAATGATTTCGGCCTTGCTCACGATGGTGCGGAAACTGGTCGATTTGTTTCCAACGGCTCCCGCCGGCCCACCGCGGCGTATCGTGTTCGTGAAGCTCGTTGAACAGGGCGCAACGGTGATTGCCGAACCTGCCCTGCGGCGCGCCGTGGAGATGGTCGATCGCGACAACGTGTTCGTGGCTGTTTTCGAGGAGAACCGTTTCATCCTGGATATTCTGGACGTGATCCCTAAGGGGAATGTGATCACGATCAGAAGTTCCGGGCTGTACGTTGTATTCGTTGACACGCTGAGCGCGATCTGGCGCATGCGCAGGGAACGAATCGATACCGCCATCGACTTCGAGTTTTTCTCCCGCTATTCCGGCGCGCTGACGTATTTGAGCGGCGCAACGCGCCGTGTCGGGCTGCACTCGTTCGCGGGCGAAGCGGGATACCGCGGCGACCTCATGACGCACCGCGTCGCTTATAACCTCGCTCTGCACGCGGGCGAGACTTACCAGGCTCTCGTCGAAACGTTGACCTTGCGGCCTGATCAGCTGCCGACCATGGACTTTCAGTTGCCGGCCAATCCGGAACTGCCGGCGTTTCGCGCGCAGCCGGACGAAACGCGCGAGGTTGACGAGCTGCTTCGGCGTACGCTCGGTCGCGACTCCATACCGCCGCTGATTCTTCTGAACGCCAACTCCGGCGATCTTCTTCCGCTCAGGCGCTGGCCGCTCGAGCGCTATATCGAACTGGCGCGACGACTCCTCGAGCGATATCCGGAAACGATGATCGCGTTCACCGGGTCTCCGCAAGAACAGGCAGACGCTGAACGCGCAGCAGCGATGGTCGGTTCCGACCGTTCGGTCAGTATCGGCGGCCAAACCACGCTGCGCCAACTTCTCATTGCCTATGGGCTTTCCGAGGTTCTGGTGACCAACGACAGCGGACCGGCGCATTACGCGACGTTGACACCGATTGACGTCGTCACCTTGTTCGGTCCGGAAACACCCGCCGTATTCGGATCGAAGTCACCACGCAGTCACATTCTCTGGGCGGGGCTGCCGTGCAGCCCTTGCGTCAATGCATTCAATCAGCGTGTTACGACCTGCACCAACAATCTCTGTATGCAGAGGATTTCGGTGGATTCAGTGTTGGCGACGGTCTGTCGCGTCTACGAGCAGCGCCGAAAATCCGAGCGGCCGCCACCATTAGGTGGGCATCGGGCGGCCGCGGTCGCCTGATTCGTAAGGGAAGCTCTGATCGACGGTGACCGGTAGCTCGACTGCGAACCTGCGTTCGCTCACCTGAGTTGTAACTTCTCGCGCAGGCCTGCCAGCCGCTGCAGATCTTCGGGACGATACAGCGAGGAAAACCGCAGATAGCTGTGCTGCGGCGTATCCCAGGGCACCACGGCGAGGTCGAAGTCATCCATCAACAACGCCGCCGCCTCGGCAGCGGTTGTCGTGGTTGCGCCTCGAATATGTGCCGGCGTCCTGCAAAGCGCGTAGACTCCCGCGGGCGCGGGGTAAGGCTCGAAACCCAGATCGATCAGCGTTTGCTGCAGCGCTCCGAGCTGGCGCGGAAAAAACTCGCGCAGCTCGCGCAACCTCTCCGAATCGCGCAGGCATAGCGTGGTTGCCTGAAGCTGCAGCAAGCTCAGCGGCGACCACGCAAACTCGCTGTATGTCGAAACGCTGCGCATTGTCGTCTCCGAGCCAGCAAGAAATGACACTGCGATCGGCCCAATCGGAAACAGCTTCGAAAACGAGTGCAGTTCGACCACTTCGAGCTCCGAATCCCCGAGCATGTCCGGGTGCAGGATCGAAGTCGGTTGCCGTTCGTAGACGAGAGGGCCGTAAGTTGCGTCATTAAACAGGATCGTCGCGGTGTCGCTGACACCTCGGAGTGACGTGATCATCTGCGTTGACAGTATTGCTCCGGTCGGGTTATTCGGATAGTTAAGCGCGATCACCCGGGGAGGTGACGCGCCGCCGCCCGGGCACGGGCCGAGATCCGGCGCAAACCCGCGGTCAGGATCCAGCTCCAGTGCCTGCAGGCGCGCGTGCCGGTGAGTTGCCAGCCGCGCAAATGCCGGATAGCCCGGCTCGGTCACGAACGCGCCCTGTCCCGGCTCGAGAGCGCAGGCGACGAAGGCACTCATTGCGGCGCGGCCGCCCGGTGTCGGCAGGATCCGATCCGGGTCGACTTCGACGCCATACTCGCGCCTGAGCAGATCGACCGCGGCTTCGGCGAACGCGCGGGTCTCCACAGCCCCACCAGGCTTCATCGCGAGTTCGGCATTCGCACGAATCCAGCTGTCGATAGCTTCCGGCACCGGGATGCGATGCTGACCGATCGCAAAATCCAGCGCTTGGCCGCGCCGCGCCGCGAGCTTTTCCTTGATCAACGCAAACGGGTACCGCGCCGTCATCCGATGCCTTCTGATTCTGCAAGATGGGCCGCCGACTCCGGCGATACGGGCCGCGACAGGCGCCGATTGATCACGGCAAGCGCGAGCCAGCCGATCGGAATCCAGATCCAGAACGTGATCAGACGAAAAGCCGCGATTGCGATGGCAAGGTGTTCGATCGGAACGGCGCGCAAACGGAGCGAGGCGCCCAGCAGGCCTTCCGTGGCACCGATGCCGCCAGGCAGGCCGGTCACTACGCCGAGTACCGCGGAACCCGGGCCGAAGAAGAGCGAATCCCAAAGCGTCATGTCGCCCGGCAGACCGGCAACCACGACATGCAGCGCCACGCCGTGCGCGACCCAGCCCATCATGTCGATGAGGATAATGGCCATCGTCGGCCAGGCCCACCAGAACGCAGTCGGTAATTTCATGGTCGTGTGTGTCAGCATCATGGCAATCCGGTTGCCGAGAAAAACCATGACCACGATCACGCCAGCCACGGTCAAAGGCGCCATCGCCGGGAAGATCCTGTAAGCGACAAGCCCGGCAAGTAGTGCGAGTACGGATATGCCGTCGAGCACGAAAATTACGGCCTCGGCTTTGAGGCAGTCACCGAGACTCGCGCGCCCCAATTTCACCATGGCGTCGGGGCGGATGAGCCGGCCGAGCTGCGCCGGCAGCAGCAACCCGGCCCGGCCAGCCAAAAACGTGCACGCACCGCCCCGATCGAATGCACGGATTCGAAATCGGTGGTAGGCCCACATCCAGGCGGTTCCCTCCAGAGCGACATCGACAATCGAGATCGCGGCCAGCAGCGGAATGACGGCCAGGTGAACGCGCCAATAAGCAATGACATCGCTCCAGTCGCCGGTGACGAAGCGGTAGACGCCAAATAGCGTTACAACGCCGAGCAGCACAAAAGCGGTCAGCCTGGTGTATTTGATGATTCTGGCTTTCATTTTCCGCAGCGTGCAGAGGCCCGCGCAGCGCTATCGTATTCAATCGGATTTAGTGGGGGCCACGACCGTATTCGCACCGGCCATGGATGAGGTCGAACGGCAGATGCTAAAGACAGAGTATGGAATCTGTCAAATGCCCATTCCCGGGCCGTAACGCGAACTTGCAAGGTCGAAGCTGATTGCATACATTGCGGCGAATTCCTGCACGCCGGAAGTTCACACACCCGAACTCACGGATCCCCACGCCGAGGAGAACATGGATGCCCGGCAGCCTTGTTTCAGAGATTTCCAGACGTCGACGTATTTTTCGTCGGGATGTCGCCGAACTCGTCAGTCCGCATCACAACTAGAGTCCGGAATTCATGGCTATCGCGAGACAGCGCATCCATCTGCCGCCTGCCGCGTGGCGCAGCGCGCTCGGCGCCATTATTCGCGGCGACATGTCCGATGGTCCGGCCATTGGTGAATTCGAGCAGGCATTCGCGGCATTCATCGGCGTACCGGACGCCGTTGCCGTGCCGTCCGGCCGCGCCGGGCTGCAGTTTCTCTTCGAGGCCCTGAATCTCGAGCCTGGCGCCGAAGTAATCTGCTCGGCCTTCGCGTATCCGATCGTCCCCTTTCTCGTCAAAAACATGGGATTCGACCTCAAATTCGCCGACTGCGAGTTGCACACGCTCGGCATGGACCCCGCCGCGCTGGAGGCAGTTATTTCGAAGCGCACGACCGCGGTCGTTGTTACTCACCTGTACGGCGTTCCGTGCCGGATCCCGGAAATCGCAGAGATCACCAAGGCGCATGGCGTGCCGCTGATCGAGGACTGCGCGCATTGTTTCGGCGCGTCGGTCCGCGAACGCAAGGCCGGGGCATTCGGCGACGCCGCGTATTTCAGTTTCGAGACATCCAAGGTCATCAACACCATGGGCGGCGGCATGGTCACCGTCAGCGAGCCGGCACTCGGAGAACGGGTGCGCAAGGCGGGCAGCTCAGAGCCGGTGAAAGGGATCGGCTGGCTGCTGAAACGCCTCCTGAAAACGAGCTTCGAGGCGACCGTGACGAACCCGCTGGTCTTCAATCTCGGCGTCTATCAGGCTTTGCGCTGGGCACCGCGCGGCCCGGCTGATGAAGACCGGTTTGCATCCGGCTATCACGGCGACGAGGTTTCGATGGCCGGCAAGATGGGCCGCTATACGAATTATCAGGCTCGCCTGGGATTGGAGCAGATGCGGCATGCCGCGGCGCGCGATGCGCGACGAACGGCGAACGCGGAACGTCTGATCAACCGGCTGCGGGATCGCCTGCATTTCCAGCAGCCTGCCGGGGCGGACGCATCTGCTAACTACATGCTCGTCACGGTTCTGGTGCCCAGACTGCAGGAAGTCGCTGATCAGCTGCTACGTTCAGGCATCGACACGAAACACCACTACATGCGGGATTGCAGCGGCATGTTCGAAACCGGCGGCACATTTCCGAACGCCGCGCGGGCCGAGCGGGAGGTACTGCACCTGCCCGCCCATCCGGAATTGTCCGCAGCGAACATCGACAAGGCCGCCGCAAGAATTGCCGCGGTGGTCGATGTGCTCGGCGTGACCAGGCAAGGCCACACGAACGGTAACTAGGCGATCCGGTTACGCAGCCCGTTTTCGCGGACCGCACGCTTCTCGGCGGCCGGCCGGATGAGCCGCCGGTACATGTCTGACTGGAAGAGCTCGTCCGGGTCGAGACGGCGCTTGATCGCCAGGAACTCTCCGTACCGCGGGAAAAGCCGCTGAAACTGGTCCCGGGTCAGAACCATGTCTTTCGCGAGGTGGACCTTGCCGCCGAATCGGATCACAGATTCGATGAGCATCTCGACAAACTGGGTCATGCGCTCGACATGCCGTGGTTTCGGATGCAGCTCGAAGTTGAGACTGTAGCCGTCCTCACAAAACGAGATAAGGTAATCGTCCGGACGGTGTACGCGCATGATCAGCTTGGCAGGCAGGCACGGAGAAGCCTGACATAAGCGGATCATTTCGGTAATCGCGGCCCGCGCGTCGCTGCGCGGCACCGACAGCTGAATCGTGTATCCGCGTGGTCCACACACGGTCGTTGCAGACGGGATGATGAAACTCGCATCGAAATTGTAGCGCAGGAAACTCTCGACATTGTCTGCCGAATGCAGGCGATGCCGAATCCGACTGTAATAAAAATACAGCCGATTAAAGAAAAGTACGGAGATCTGCTGAACTTGCAGCATGGACGTGACGATGAACCCGGAAATGGGGCTCAACATGCGCGACTGGCGAAGCCGTTTTTGCAGTCGAGCAAAACTCCCGGCGACGAGAGCGCGTATCTCGTCGGGCGTGCCCTCCCGGTCGACCCATTTCGTCGCATGCACGACCGCGCGGCCGATGTTTTCGCCCTTTGCGCAAGTGTCCAGCCAGACAATCGCAAAATCGCTGCTCGCTTCGACTTCCTGCATATGCTCGAGCAGGCGATCGATATTTTCGACCGGGGTTCGCGAGATCTCGAGGAACGGTGACGGAATCCTCTGCAGCTGGATAGTCGCCTGCACAATGATGCCGAGCAGGCCCAGGCCGCCGATGACGGCGTGAAAGACATCGGCGTTTTCGTTCCTGTCGACGTCCAGGATCTGGCCGCTGGCAGTAAGCAACCTGAGCGCTACGACCTGATCCCCGAAGTTGCCGAGCCGCCAGCCGTCCCTGCCGTTGACATTGCCGCCGACGGCGCCGGCCACCGTAATTGTCGACTCTGAGGGAGTCGCTGCAAGCGCGAAGCGCAGATGCAGAACGTGCTTGAAGATATCAATCATCGTGACGCCCGGCTCGACGATCATCCGACCCGTTCTCTCATTGAAATCGAGGATCCGATTTATCTTCGACGTATCAAGAATCACGTTCCGATCGTTCAATATGATGTCGCCGTAACTGTAGCCCCCGCCGCGTGGGCAGATGGACATTTTGTTGCGTCGACAAAAGGCCAGGGTCTCTCTGCACTCCGACTCATTGGCCGGACGCGCTACGAGACATTCGGCTCGCTCCGAACCAACCAGTGAGGAAACGGACTCCCATTGCATGTAGTCCGGCAACGATTCGCCAATCTGCGGTCTCAAGAGTTTTCCGTTCGTCAGGAGATCTGCTGGTGATGTACTGTGTTTGTCGTTATTTCGTCTTCGCAACGCCTGTGTGCCGGGTTGTTTTGCCAGGGCGGTGCAGGTAACACGCGAGAGGATATCGCATTCACGTTCATTCGTCTCAGGCAGGTACTGTACAATCGCCGGGAAGACGCACGCCATTACCTTGACATCGAATCAGACATCTTTGATGCCGTTGCCAGAATCGACTGAACCTATCCGCATGCGCCGGTCCGTCTGCGGACGTACCGGCGTCGCTGGCGGAACAGCGAGAATTGCATGATTACCTCTGATTTATCGCGTTTGGCCGTGCGTTACCGGACCTTGTTGCTGGTAGTGCTGGGGGCGCTCTTATATATCGCGTTCCTCGGTCTGCGTGACCTCTGGTATCCCGACGAGCTGGATATCGCGGAGGTCGCGCGAGCGATGTTCGTCAGCGGCGACTGGGTATCGCCGCGCCGAATGGGCGTTATCTGGGTCGACTACCCGCCAATGATCTACTGGGCGGGCACGATCTTCGCGTATCTGTTCGACGGCATGTCCGCTTTTTCACTGCGACTGCCGAATGCGATTGCAGCGATTTGCACGGTCGTCATCACCTGCGCGGTAGCGTCCCATTGGTTCGGCGCCCGGACCGGGCTCTGGGCCGGATTCGCGTTACTGACATTTCTGACGTTCGTCTACGAGGCGAACAGCTATCGGCCCGATGTGCTGTTCGCGCTGATGATTACGTCGGGACTGGTCGTCTATGCTTACGGTGCCACCGACAAGCCGCGTTGGTACCTTCGCGTAGCCGGATTTGCCTTGCTCGGCCTTGCGATGTTGGCGAAGGGCCCGCTCGGACTGTTGTTGCCCGGCCTCGTGCTGACGCTGTGGCTCGGCGCGCGCCACGAATGGCGCCGTGTTCTGGAACTCGCCCCGCTGTCGTTGATCGCGCTGGCGATTTATCTGCCCTGGTTTGCGGCGACTGCGGACGCAATGGGCTGGAGCAATATTCTGTACGAACTGTACGCGCAAAATTTTGCCCGCTTCCAGGACGGCGCGGTACGCGGACACGCGCAGCCGTTCTACTACTATTTGCAGAATTTCTGGACCGATTTTGCGCCCTGGTCGTGGCTGGTGCCGGCGGCAATCTGGTGGCTTGTGCGCACGGACCGCTGGCGCGATCCCAGAATTCAGCTTGCGCTGTGGTGGTTTGGCGCATTTTTTGTGTTCCTTTCAGTCGCGGCGACCAAGCGGCAGCTCTATCTGTTGCCGGCCTACCCGGCCGTCGCCCTGCTGCTTGCGCCCTGGCTGGCAAGCGTCGGCCTGCCCGAGGCGCAGCCGTCGGCGGATGCTCCCGAAACTCGCCCCGTCCGAATCTACGCGCCGACCCTGGCACTGGTTTTTTCAGCGATAAGCATTGCACTGTTCGTTGTCGTGGTCCTGTTCGCATCCATCGTTGCGGGTCAAAACCTCGACGAACTGGAGCTCGAGACGGCGCGGGGGCTGCGGGTGCCCCTGGCGGTATTGGCTGCGGTAATGCTCGCATCGGCACTGTGGATTCTTCTGGCCTGGAGACGGGACGAGACGCGGGTCGTTCTCATTCGAATCGGCGCGGCGCACGTTATGCTGTATGTCGTCATCCTTGGGCTGGCGTTGCCGGCGTTTAATCCGACCAAAACTTATGCACCGCAGGGTCAGTGGATTCGTGAGCAGATCGGCTCGGAGACGCATTTCGGAATGGTGTATCCGGTAGGCTCGAAGTCCGCTTCCGGGGATTCGATCAGCTCGGGCGTGGCCAAACAAGGCGGATTCGGCTACGAGGCCGGTGCGCTGGTCGATCTGCTCGAAACACAGGCGGAGGTCGAAGGATTCTTCCGCGAACACCCTGATTCGGTCGTGCTGATCCACGAAGGCTCGGTCGACCTGATTTTTCGCGACGAAGAACCCGCGTGGCGAAAACGCACAATCGGCGAAGTTCGTACTGGCAAACACTTGTACATAGTCGTCCGCGGACCTTGGGAGCCGAGCGGATGATGGGGACATACTGCGTTGTCCTCTGCCGCGCCGGGTATAATAGTGTCTCTCGGTACATACAGACAGAAGGAATGCGGCGATGAACAGCTTCACGACACGGCGCCATAGCCGGTCAGGAAAAACGGTCCCGGCTCTCGTTGCAGTCGCATTGAGCGTTGCGGGTAGCAGTGCCTCTGCCGGATGGCTGGACAGTCTCAAGGAAAGATTGAGTGGCAACGACGACAAGGGACAGACCTTGAGCAATGACGATATCGGCGGCGGGCTTAAAGAGGCATTGCGCGTCGGCACGGAAAATGTCGTTGGCAATCTCGGCACGACCGACGGCTTCAATCTCGATCCACAGATTCACATTCCATTGCCTGGCCAACTGGACCAAGTGAAAAACGTGCTCGGTAAGATCGGCATGGACTCGACATTGACCGATCTCGAATTGCGCCTGAATCGTGCCGCAGAAATCGCGACGCCGAAAGCGAAGCGCCTGTTCATCGACGCCATCAACGAAATGACGCTGGACGATGTCATGGCAATTTACAAAGGTCCGGACGATTCGGCGACGCAATATTTCAAATCGAAGATGTCGGACCCGCTCGCCGTCGAGATGAAGCCGGTTGTCGATGAAAGCCTTGCCGACGCCGGCGCGGTCAAGACCTATGATTCGGCCATGGAACGCTACAATGCGGTGCCGTTCGTCCCGAAGGTCGAAGCCGATTTGAGCGACTATGTCGTTCGAAAGGGAATGGACGGCATTTTCTATTATCTCGCCAAGGAAGAGGCGGCCATACGGCAGGATCCGGCCAAGCGCACGACGGACTTATTGAAGCGGGTATTCGGTCGGGGCACCTAAGCCCGTTTGGTGTTCATCTGCAATCCCTACTGGAATAATCTCGAGGCCAGTTTGGCCAGGCCCATGGCGCGGCCGCCAGCGCCGAGTAGACTTCCGCCCTGGCTACTCTTGTCAATGAGTTCCGGCAATATTTCGGAAAGTCGATTACTCGCTTCTTCACGGCGTATACCAAGTGCCGACGCGAACGCTTCGAGCTTGTAACTGCCAATAACTTGCTGAATCTGGGCGGGCGAAATCGCGTCATTCAGGCCATCGCCGAGCCATGTTTTCGCTTTCTTCGCCAGATCGCCGCCGGCCCCTGAGAATTGGCCGATGATCTCGGTCAAATCGAAACACTTCCCACGATTAGCCAGCTTATCAAGTGCTGACTCGGCCGCGCTTGAATTGTTGACGCTACCAATCTTGTCCATCAAGACTTGTGTCGCCAGGCGTTTGAAGTCCATCTTTGGTCCTCGAAACTTAACAATCTTGTATTTCGCGAGCTTACGGAAGTCGCGCGGCAGAGATTGTAAACATTTGTGGCTTTGCCTCGAGTCGACTCTTGCAGCTAGTTGGTAGCGCGAGTATCCAGGGACTTTTAACTCGGCAAGAATTATCGGTTGTAACAATCGTTCACAGTTACCGGATTGAGCGTTCTCGACTCGATCGCTAGACTCGTATCGTTTGTCAGTAATTTTGTCAAAAAAAGCACGCGGCTAGTCTGAATCAGCAAGGCCGTTCGCGCTGGAGTCAGGGTCCCATGTCCAAAGAATCCGAGTCACTTAGCGCTGCTACTCGCGTCAAGTCCGAGCGCCGCTACTGGCGCCGCGCCGACAGTCCACGGTCCTGGTGGCCCTGGGGGCTATTGCCAGTCTTTGGGCTCGCTTTGTTATTCCTGTTCGGCGCTTTGTTTACGGCGCCGCGGATCGAGGCCGAAGTCCGTGAACAGGTGGCCAGTCGGTTCGATGTCGCCGGTGTCGACACGACCGACGTGGCCAGTGACGGTCAGGTCGTGCGCGTCCGCGCGGGGGCACCCGTCAAAGACACGATATATCTACAGGCGCTTGCCCAATCCACACAATGCGACACATGGGCAGGCCGACTGACTTGCCCGACATCGGTAAGCGTAATCGTCGATGAAGTCGAGGCCGCGCCTGCTGCGCTCGCGGAGAGACCGCACCGGTTTACGGTGGCGAGAACTGAAAATGCAGTCACGCTGACCGGAGAGGTTCCGGATCTCGCCGAGCATGATCGCATCCTGGGGATTGCCGGGCAGCACTTCGATATCGTGACGGATGAGCTCACAATTTCAAACGAGCGGGCTACCAAGAACTATTCCCGCGCAGCAGACGTCTCGCTTACGGTCGTCAACCATTTAAAAGACGGTCAGGCCAGTTGGTCGGGCCAGGCCCTGTCCGTCAACGGCAGCGCGGACGCCGGTGCGGTTGCGGCCGCAAGGGAACAGTTTGATGCGCTTGGAAGCAGTTCGCTACTTGGCGACTTCGATGTTCGCGCGCTAAACGACGTACAAAGCTGCAATGAGAAATTTCGTGATGTTTTGAGCAACACCACGGTTCGCTTTGAAACCGGCAGGGCGACGATCGATTCAAGCAACGATGAGTTGCTCGAGCGACTTGCCGAAATGGCGCGCAATTGTCCCGGCAATATGACAATCGAAGGCCACACTGACAGTCGGGGCGACGCGGACTTGAATAAGGCGCTGAGCCTCGCGAGAGCAGCTGCGGTGCGCGATGCGCTGAGCAATCTTGGTGTCGATGCTGCCCGTGTGACGGCAACGGGTCTGGGTGCAACCCAACCGGTCGCCGACAACAATACGGCTGATGGGCGGGCGAGAAACCGCCGCATTGCAATAATTTTTGATGAGACAAACTGAACAAACGCCGCTCCGGAATGCCGTAGCGCTAAAGAGGAAAAACAATGATCTATTTACTCGCAAAATACGCACTGTTGTTTCTGCTGACGACATTATTGGGCTTCGTGCTAGGTTATTGGTTCTCACGCAGAAAATTCGTCGATGTCAGCGAGTCCTACGAGGAGTTACGCAAAGCGAACGAGCGTTCCGATACGACGCAGTGGGATCGGCTGTGGAAACATCTCGATGCAATTCCGGAGCCGGTGGAAACGGATCTCTCAGGCGTTTACGAGCGTCTGGATGGGGTGGCGAAAACCGTCGCCAATTTGCCAAAACCCGAGCCGGTTAGCTTCGCATCTGTAGACAGCCGGCTCGATTCTCTGAAAGAGACAGTCCGCAACATCCCTACACCTTTGAGACCCAAGGATCCGGATCTCAGGCCGGTGATCGAGCGCCTCGATTGGATCGAGCGCAGTATCAAAGCGATACCGATGCCTGAAAAGCCCGCGCCCGTCGATCTCACGCCGGTTACCGGCAAACTCGACAAACTCGAACAAGTGGTTCGCAATATTCCCATACCGAGGCCACAACGCGATGTGGATCTTAAGCCAGTGCAGAGTGAGCTGACGTTGCTTCGGAGTGCGATCAAGGATATACCGTCAGTGGAAACCCATGAGCCGGTGGATCTTACGCCCGTAACGTCCCAACTCAGCGCGCTCGAACAAAGATTCAGTGCAATGACCCGCCCGCAGAATGTCGATCTGGCGCCCTTTGATCGGCGTTTGAAGGCCATCGAGACCGAACTCAGCGGCCTCGGTAAGCGGCTGCCCAAGCCTACAGGAGCAACGAGGTCAGCAAGAGCCGCGAGGCCTGCAAGAGCTGCGAAAGCATCGCGCAAGGAGCCGCGGATTCTTTCGGCTGCTTTATATGGCAAGAAGGACGACCTGAAACTCATTTCAGGCGTTGGGCCGAAACTCGAGAAGCTACTGAATCACAACGGCGTTTTCTACTTCTGGCAGGTGGCCGAGTGGTCGCCTAGCGACATCGATGTGATCGACGAGCGCCTGGACGCATTCAAAGGGCGCATCGCCCGTGATAATTGGGTCAGCCAGGCGAAAGAACTCCGCCGTCAGCCCGATGCGGCCCGCATGCCCGCCGAATAGCGAGGCCCTGATGGGTCCTAATAGGGACATTCCTGATTTAACGTATCAACACCCTAAATCAGGAATGTCACCAAAATCCCCGTCGTGGAAAATACCCATGTAATATAGGGTCTGTTTCGGCGAACATTCACAGTATGCGCGAGGAAAATCTCAAAGGGGTCTGTTTCGATGCGGATCTGATTTGCCGCTATGACGGGCGCGGCCCACGATACACGTCGTACCCGACGGCGCTGCAGTTCAGCGAACAGTTAACCGCTGACGACTATCGCAACAACGCTCTCGACAGCAACACGAACGGCCTGCCGCTGTCGTTATACGTGCACATCCCCTTTTGCCAGACGCTTTGCTATTACTGCGGCTGTAACAAGATCGTGACGCGTAACCAGACTCGCGTCGAACGCTACCTGGCTAATCTGGACAGGGAAATCGATCTGCAGTCGGAGCTGTTTTCGGACGACCGCCGGGTCGAACAGCTGCACTTTGGTGGCGGTACGCCCACTTACCTGAATGACGTACAGCTCGATCGGCTGATGGACAAGCTGCGCCAGGCGTTCAACTTTGACGAAAGCGACGCTCACGAATTCTCGATCGAGGTCGATCCTCGCACGGTTTCGGAAACTTCCATTGCTCGGCTGACAGAACTCGGATTCAATCGTTTGAGCCTCGGCATACAGGACTTCGATGCGAACGTGCAAAAAGCCGTAAACCGGATGCAGTCGGCCGATGACGTGCGTCAGCTTCTGAATGCCGCGCGCTCTTCCGGCTTCAAGTCGGTGTCATTCGACCTGATCTACGGATTGCCGCACCAATCCGTCTCGAGCTTCGAACAGACGCTCGCTGTCGTTATCGACATGCAGCCGGATCGGCTGGCGGTCTACAACTACGCGCATCTGCCGGAGCGATTCAGAGGGCAGCGCATGATCAACGCGGCGCATCTTCCGACTGCGGCCACTAAGCTTGAACTGCTGCATCACACGATCGATCGGCTCTGCGGTGCCGGTTATGAATACATCGGCATGGATCATTTCGCGCTTCCCGAGGACGATCTGGTCAAGGCGCGACAGGACTATTCGTTACAGCGCAACTTTCAGGGCTATTCGACCCACAGGCGCAGTGATTTGGTTGGTCTCGGCGTCAGCTCGATCAGCAGTATCGGACCGGTATTTGCCCAGAACGCGGTCACGACGATGGAGTACGAGGCGATCATCAGTGCGGGCGGTCTGCCAATCAAAAAAGGCATCACGGTCGACGCCGATGATGCACTGCGTGCTGCGGCGATACAGTCGCTGATGTGCTATGACACGTTGTCTTTTGCCGACTTCAACGCGCAGCACGGAATCGAATTCGAGCGCTATTTTGCCGATGAACTCGCGCGCCTAAAGCCCCTCGCAGCGGACGAGCTGGTCGCACTCGGCGAGCACGGCATCCGGATAACGGCGAAGGGCAGGCTGCTGCTGCGCAGCATCGCGATGGTTTTCGACCGCTACATCAAGTCGGAGCACCACGACCAGCGCTACTCGAGAGCGATCTGAACCAAGCTCTGGCAAATGGGAACATTCCCGACAGTACTGACGCTCGCGGTTTGCCTGCTGTCATTCGGGGCCAACGCCGACCAGGGTCTCGCCAAGGGCAAACTCCTGGTCGCAACCGATGATGTATTGGGTCCGCTGTTTGCGGAAACCGTGGTCCTGTTGCTGCACTACGATGAGTCCGGCGCAATCGGTCTCGTCGTTAACCGGCCGCTGGATGCGACACCTGCAGACGCAATGCCTGACATGCCGGCGCTTGCCGACTACGAGGGCACACTTTACTGGGGGGGCCCGGTCCAGCAATACGCGTTGCGCGCGCTGCTGCGCACCGACGTTGAGCCGGAGCACGCACTGCGCGTGTTCGGTGCGGTGTATCTCGTGCCGCCGGAGGACGAGTTGGTGGAGCATGCATCGACCGCCTCCACGCTTCGGTTCTATGTCGGCTACGCGGGTTGGGCGGCCGGACAACTGGATGCAGAAATGGATCGCGGGAGCTGGCATGTCCTGCCGGCAACGGAGAAGTCCGTGTTTGCAAAGGAGCCCGGCGAGGTCTGGAGGCAACTGCTGCCGCCGCGTGAATACCGCGCAGCGATCAACGCGGCTGTTCTGGCTCGAATGCGATAACGTGCAAGAGTGGAGATGATCGAATGCTGTTGCACATTCTCAGCGCACCTGTTGCTTTGATCGTCCCGGCACTGCCCGCCCCGAGGCCAGACGCTCGAAGACGAAGCGGTTGCCTGGCGTCAATAATATCTGCGGATCGACACGATCAGTCCGCCGGGTAACGTGGCCCGCACGGTCGACGTCCAAGCGAGGATTCTCGACGCCGAGGGTATCCGCTGGCAGTCGGTCGAAAGCGCGCCCGGCCGCGGCAATAACGAACGCACTAGCGTCGAAGCGTTTCGGCACGGCGTCATTAACCTGCTGGCCATTATCAGTGTCGTGGTTTACGACTAAATGATTTGGGGACCGTGCACTGTTAATGAATTAAAACATCAATAAGGAAATGTCCGGCCTTCAGGAACAAACCTAATTGAGCAGCGGATGATCGGCCGGGAGCTTGTGTGTCACCCACATTGCCAGGCGGTGCTTGATGTTGGGGAGTGTGGCCTGATCCTTCGGCAGCGGTATGATTTCCTTGTCATGAACCAACAGCCGATAAGCGTATTCAATCTTGAGATCATGGGAATCCGTCGGTTCGAATTCGACGATCCCACGCCGGACGGCATCGTCCATCACCATCTGCAACGCTTCCTTCAGGAGTCCCGGCTCGTTCTTGAGTTTCTTTGCCATTGTGAACATTCGCCAGTGCGGCACTAACGGAGTTTAGCGGAGGGGCGTCCTGAACGCGATTCGATCTGGAGAGACGCCTAGGCGGTGCCCCACTTCGTTTCGACTTTTATGCCGATGGATTGCAGGAATTTGGTGGGCAAGATACCGCCGGCAGAGATAATCACTATGTCGTTCGGAATCCGGATGGTCTCGGTCTCCAACGCGATCGTCACCGTGTCTAGCTCGATTGATGTTACGTTCGAGTTGAGTAATACGTTGAGACTTCCGTTCGCAGCCATCGCCTCGACCTTCTCACGGTTTTTTTGCTTGGCTCGCGTAAACGCACCAGAACGATACGATAGAGCAACCGTGGTTCCCGGTTCGGCCGCGACGCTCGTTGCCGCTTCGAGCGCGCTGTCTCCACCGCCGACAACCAGTACGTGTTGATTTCGGTATTGCTCGGGATCGATGAGCCTGTAAACGACTTTCGTCGAATCCTCACCGGGAACGCCGAGGGTTCTCGGAGTACCGCGTCGACCGATTGTCAGCAACACTGTACTCGTGTCGTAGACCTGGCGATTCGTTTTCACGCTGAATCCGGCGCCTGAAGGCGACGGCGTGACAGTCTCGACACGTTCTCCATAGCTTATCCGAATGCCGGTCTTCTGCTCGACCTCGCGCCAGAAATGAATGAGTGTTTCTTTTCGCACTTCCCTGAATTTCATCCTGCCAGCGATGGGTAATACCGCGGGTTGGGTCATGACAAGTTTTTGCCTCGGGTAATGAGCGACGGTGCCGCCGAGCTCTTCCTGCTCAATTGCGACAAATTTCAGTTTGGCGGCGGTCGCCGCTAACGTGGCGGAAAAGCCCGCCGGACCCGCGCCGACAATCACCAGATCAATCTTGTTCTTGTGCCCTGCCCGAACTTTCTTTGTGATGCTGTCAACAGCCTGTCGCCCTTGTTCGATGGCATTCTTGATCAGTCCCATCCCGCCTAGCTCACCGGCGATAAAAACGCCCGATACGTCCGTTTCGAAATTGGAATTGACGACCGGAATGTCGACGCCCCGCCTCGCCGTCCCGAAGACAAGTGTGATTGCACCGACGGGACAGACGGCCTTGCAGGCGCCATGCCCGATGCAGTCCGACGGCCCGATCAAATGCGACTTCTTGTTGATCATCCCTAGCACCGGATGCGAATCCTGCTCGGGACATGCCGCGACGCAGTTCCCACAGCCGATACAGATGTTCCGATCGATTTCGGGATGCAGTGTCGGCGGCTCCAGCATCCCGGCTTCCACCGCAGATCGATATACGTTCCGGCTGCTTGCTTCTTTTTTCGCGTGTTGCCGAACGTACCAGGCAAACACCCACAGCAGCGGTATTACGTATAACAGGAAATAGAAGTTAACGGCGGGCATTTGAAGTCAGTTTGTTTGCGCAAAACTTGCGAAAGAGTACCCCGAATTGGAGTCGCAATTGTGATCGCTATCACATATCTATCCAAAGGTTGCGCCGGGAAGCGAGTCACGTCCGACTTCGATGAAAAAGGAGAGACAACATGCGATTCGAGCGTGAAACGCACAAAGACACTGAGTTCTTGACATAAGCGCAGCACGCCCGCTTATACCGAAAAACCGTATTCGTTATGAGAAGTGGCCAAAAACTTCAGGGGGATACTCGAATTTAATGTCAAACACCCCCTAATCGACCGAACAATTGCCCAATCGCCACCGCACTGTCGCCGATCTGCGACGACTGGACGTCAGCCTGAAAAAAACGGACAGTCTCACAGTGGAACGAAATTCGTTTCGCGCGAGTGCATCGCCTGGGCCTGGCTTGCCGAGTGAAGATTTCGATTTTTCGGGAACCAATTTCAGTCGACTTTCGTGCAAACGGAATGAAAGTCAATTTGCTGCCCATCAGGTGTCCGTTGGCTCGAAACACCCGGTACAGCACTTCGGAATTTGACCGCATATAAGGGAGTTGCGCAGGAATGGAATCGACGGTGAGCGGTACCTTTTGGTTTTTCGGTGCCGGCATGGCGCTGCTCGCCCTGGCTTTCGTCACGGCGCCATTTTTCAGGAACCAAAACACTCCCGTAAGAACAGTACTCATAATCGGCATTTTGCTGCCGGCTTTGGCTGGCGGCATGTACTTGTACCTCGGCTCGCCAAGCGTCGAAAACGCGCACCCCGGGTCGATGTCCGCAGCGCAATCGAGCAGGGCCGCATCCGACGCCGCAGCAAAAAAACCGGTCGGCTCCGTGTCCAGCATGATAGACGGATTGGCCGAGCGTCTGGAGCGTGAGCCGGATGATGGCAAGGGCTGGCTGTTGCTCGCAAAGTCGTACAAGCATCTGAATCGCACCAGCGACGCGATAGCAGCGTACGACAAGGCAGTTGCGCTAGGCGAATTTGATGCGGTGCTTGCCGAATTATCCGGTTCACCCGCTTCGGCAGATGCTCAAGCAGCACAAATTTATGGCAAGGTCAGCCTGGCGGATAACGCGCAAGACATCGTTGAGCCGACAGACACGGTGTTCATATTTGCGCGTGCCACCAACGGACCGCCAATGCCGGTTGCCGTCTTGCAGCGGCCGGCGTCCGTTCTGCCGTTCGACTTTGTACTCGATGATTCTCAGGCAATGGCCGAAAGTTCGAAGCTGTCCGACTTCGAACAGGTCGTAGTTACCGCTCGCATCTCCCGATCGGGGAACGCCACCGAAGCACTACAGGGTCTGGAAGCCAGATCCGGCACTGTCACTGTGCAGGACAACGAACATCTTGATTTGAGAATCGTGCCACGTGATTGATGCGTACTAATCAATAAATGCCGAGAAGAAACAATGAATGAAATCGTCATGAAAGTTCTTTCGATTCCGCGCGTATCCGCGACGCGCCCGGTCGAATTTTTCCGCAAGTCAAAACGCGGATTTTATGGCTATACAATCCTTGCCGCCCTGACGGTGGTGGGTTGGCTGGCGCGCGATGTAGGCCTGGTCGACCCGGCGCATGGCGTTGGGTACTGGCTCGGCATCATCGGTAGCTCAATGATGCTGGTGCTGTTGCTGTATCCAAGCGTCAAGAAGCTGGCATTGTCGCGCAGCCTCGGGCTCGCGAGACACTGGTTTCATGTGCACGTCATTTTTGGACTCGTCGGTCCGTTGCTGATTCTCTATCACTGCAACTTTCAGTTCGATGCATTCAACAGTAAGTTCGCGCTCTATTGCATGTTGGCAGTCGCGGTAAGCGGAATCATCGGCAAGCACATCTATGCGCGAATTCACGCGGACCTGTACGGACATTGCTCAAGCATGGACGAGCTCCGCACAGAGCTCAGCATGGCACTCGAAAAAAGCGATGGACTCGCCGTGTGGATGCCGAATTTCGTCAAAGAACTGCACAAGCTTTCTGATGAGCTGCAGGGTGACGAGATCACAAAGTCGATCGACATTCGACGCAGCCTGATCTGGACAGTCAAGCCCGTCTTTGTGCGCCTGCGACTTTACCGGCTTGTTTATCTGGAAACTGCCTTTCGGGCCAAAGAGTCAGCGGTGCTTAGTTCCAACATCAAAGGCCTGCGCCGATCAGCCAGTGCCTACGCCAGCAAATACGTCCGACTGATGCGGCGCGTGGCACAGTTTTCATTGTATGAGCGGCTGTTTTCTCTCTGGCATCTGTTTCATCTGCCGCTGTTTTTGCTGCTCGTTGTTTCGGCATCGTTTCATGTCCTAGCGGTTCACATGTATTAGACCGATCGACTTGTGGTGATGAGACGTTGGCAGCTTATTTTAGTCGGACTCTTGATGGCCCTAGCCCTTGTAAACAGTCGCACCGTGTCTGCTCAGGACCTTGAAATGGCTGTCATGCCCGGCGAAGTGATTGCCGGTCATGCGGACCTCGAGCGCAAGTGTACGTCGTGCCACAAGAGGTTCGATAAATCCGCTCAGCGCCAACTGTGCATGGACTGCCACGAAGATGTCGGCGCTGATGTCAGGGCACAGCAGGGTTTTCACGGTTTGTCCCCCGACGTAAAAGACGTGCAGTGCTCCGTGTGCCACACCGACCATATCGGCCGTGACGCGGACGTCGTCGGCCTGGATGAGTCGACGTTCGACCACGATTTCACGGACTTCGAATTGATCGATTCTCACGCCGACGCCGAATGCGAGGACTGTCATGAGCCGGACTCCTTGTATCGGGAGGCGCCCGAGCTTTGCAACGACTGTCACAGCGAGGACGATGCCCACAAGGAGACGCTCGGCACGGACTGTGGCGAGTGTCACAAGTCCACCGAGTGGAAAGAAGCAAGCTTCGATCATGAGACGACCGACTATCCCCTGCTCGGCAAGCACAAAGAGACTGCGTGTCTCGATTGCCATGAAGACGCGACCTACCAGAACGCGCCGACGACCTGCTATGGCTGTCACGCCGAGGACGACGCGCACGAGGGTCGAAGCGGCCAGGAATGCGAGAAGTGCCACAATCCCGCTGACTGGCACGACTCCAGCTTCGATCACGCCCGGGACACCGAATTTCCGCTCGAGGGCAAGCACGCCGAGGCAACTTGCGATGACTGCCACTCCGAAGATCCGTTCGAGGATGAACAGGACAAGGCATGCATCGCCTGCCATCTCGAAGACGACGAACACGACAAGCACAATGGTGACAACTGCGATACCTGCCACAACAACTATGACTGGGCGGAATCCGTGTTCGATCATGACAGGGACACGGACTACCGGCTGCTCGGCGCACACCAGACCATCGAATGCGTCGAATGCCATGTTGAACCTATATACGAAGTCTCGCTAAAGACGACGTGCGAGTCATGTCATCTCGACGAGGACCCCCACGAGGAATCTCTCGGTACTCAATGCGAGAATTGTCACAGCGAAGTCAACTGGGAGGATCCCGTATTCTTCGACCATGACCTCACGGCGTTTCCCTTGCTGGGCAAGCATGCTGAGAACGAATGCGAGGATTGTCACGCTTCCAAGGTCGTCGCCGATGAACCCACCCGGATTTTCACGGAGGTCGAGCCCGATTGCGTCGCCTGTCATCGCGAAGACGACCCGCATCGGGGCAATTTCGATGACCGCTGCGACTCCTGCCATAACCCGGTCGCCTGGGACATCTGGACGTTCGATCACGACGTACAGACCGATTTTTCGCTTGAAGGCGCTCACGCCGAAGTTGCCTGCGATGCGTGCCACCGAACCACGCTCAACAGGATCAAAGCGATCGATGGAAGCTGCCGCAGCTGCCATCGCGCCGATGATATTCATGACGGTGAATTTGGCTCGGATTGTGGCCGCTGCCACACGGCCGACTCGTTCAGGGAAGTGAGGTCGCTGCAATGATCGGCACTATTCTTAACCGCCTATTTTGCAAACAGTCCGTCAGACGAAATTTGAGACCGTTGCTGGTAGCTGTCGCTGCCCTGCTCGGTTCCGGGGTCACGTTGGCGCAGGAAACGTTCGACCACTTCAGTACCGGCTTTATCCTCGATGGCGCGCACGTCAATGTTACATGCGACGGTTGTCACGTCGGGGCGACCTTCGGCCCCACGGCATCGAACTGCTCGAGCTGCCACTCACAAGGCAGCGTAGTGCAAGCGTCGTCGAAACCGCCCGACCATGTTCAGACTACGGGCGAGTGCTCGGACTGTCACGTTACGGCAAGCTGGACGGTGATCTCGTTTGTGGATCACTCGTCATTCACCGGCAATTGCGTAAGCTGTCACAACGGTATCCAGGCCACCGGCAAGACACCAACTCACGTGTCGTCCACCGACCAGTGCGATGACTGCCACAATACGGTCGCGTGGCTTCCGGCAATATTCGATCACAGCAATATCTTCGACAACTGTGTCAGCTGCCATAACGGCACGACCGCGACAGGCAAGACGCCAACGCATGTTCAGACGACGAATGTCTGCGAGGATTGCCACAGCAAAACCGCCTGGGCACCGTCGATTCGCGTCGATCACACGCAGGTCCTGGGCGCCTGCGGCTCGTGTCATGACGGCGTCACGGCCACCGGTAAACATCCGACGCACATACCAAGCGGAACCAATTGCGACGATTGTCACTCAACGGTTGCCTGGCTGCCCGCGAATTTCGATCATGTGGATATCACGGGCAGCTGCGTCAGCTGCCACAACGGCACCGAAGCGACTGGAAAGAGCCCCCAGCATATCTTGACGACCGACGCTTGTGAGGACTGCCACGCGACGAATGTTTTCACACCGGTTTTCACGGTCGATCACACACAGGTGCTTGGTGCCTGCGGCTCCTGTCACGACGGCGTCACTGCGACGGGCAAGCACCCGACACACATCACGAGCAACAACAACTGCGATGATTGTCATACTACCCTTGGCTGGGTACCGGCGAATTTCAATCATACGGATATAACCGACAACTGCGTCAGCTGTCACAACGGAACCGAAGCGACCGGCAAGACGCCAACGCATATTCAGACGACCGACATTTGCGAGGACTGTCACACGACGAACGCTTTTGCCCCTGCTGCTATCGTCGACCACACCCAGGTCATCGGGGTCTGCGGATCGTGTCATGACGGCGTCACCGCAACCGGCAAGACGCCGACTCACATCACGAGCGGCGATACCTGCGACGACTGTCACTCGACGGCCGGCTGGCTGCCCGCAAACTTCGATCATCTGGACATAACGGGCAATTGCATTGATTGCCATAACGGCACCGATGCCACCGGCAAAGATCCGCAGCACATTTCGACCAGCGATGTTTGCGAGGACTGCCACACGACGAACATTTTCGCACCGGTATTTACTGTCGATCACACCCAGGTGATCGGTACCTGCAGTTCCTGCCACGACGGCGTAACCGCCGTGGGCAAGCACCCCACACATCTCGACAGCGCCGATACCTGCGACGACTGTCACACGACGGTTGCGTGGCGACCAGCAACGTTCGATCACGCTAATATTACGGGCAACTGCATTAGCTGCCATAACGGCACCGACAGCATCGGCAAAAACTCGCGGCACATATCGACGACGAATGTCTGCGAGGACTGCCACACGACGAATGTGTTCGCGCCTGTTTTCACCGTCGATCACACGCAGGTGATCGGCGCCTGCGGCTCCTGTCACGATGGTTTTACCGCTACAGGCAAAACGCCGACGCATATTCAGAGCAGCAGCAACTGTGATGACTGCCACTCGACGGCCGGCTGGCTACCCGCAAACTTCGACCACGTGAACATCACAGGCAACTGCGTCGATTGTCACAACGGTACCGAGGCCACTGGCAAGACCCCGACGCACATTCAGACGACCGACGTCTGCGAGGATTGCCACACGACGAACGTATTTACGCCAGTATTTACGGTCGATCACACCCAGGTCATCGGCACCTGCGGATCCTGTCACGACGGCATCATCGCTTCCGGCAAGAATCCGACACACATCACGAGCGGCAATAACTGCGACGACTGTCATACGACAGCCGGCTGGCTGCCCGCGACATTCGATCACGCGACTATTACGGGCAACTGCGTCGGTTGCCATAACGGCACTGACGCCACGGGCAAGAATCCGCAACACATCTCGACATCCGACGTGTGCGAGGACTGCCACTCGACGAATGTATTTACACCGGTGGTTACCGTCGATCACACGCAGGTGATCGGCGCGTGCAGCGCCTGTCACGATGGTCTCACGGCGACGGGCAAAACGCCGACGCACATCACGAGTGGCGACACCTGCGACGACTGTCACTCTACAGCCGGCTGGCTGCCCGCGAACTTCGATCATTTGAACATCGCTGGCAACTGCGTGGACTGCCACAACGGCACCGACGCCACGGGCAAGAATCCGCAACACATCGCGACAACCGACGTGTGCGAGGACTGTCACACGACGAACATCTTTGCACCGGTGTTTACCGTCGATCACACCCAGGTGATCGGCGTCTGCAGCTCCTGCCATGACGGCGTCACGGCCACGGGCAAGCACCCGACCCACGTCGCGAGCGGCGATACCTGTGATGACTGTCATACGACCGCCGGCTGGATTCCGGCGACTTTTGATCATGTGGGCATCACCGGTAACTGCGTGAGCTGCCATAACGGCACCGACGCGACGGGCAAGACACTGACGCACATTCAGACCTCAGACGTCTGCGAGGACTGCCACACGACCAATGTGTTCACACCGGTACTCACAGTCGATCACACGCAGGTGATCGGCACCTGCGATTCCTGCCACAATGGCATTGCTGCCACCGGCAAGAACGCGGCGCACATACCGACCAGCAATGGCTGCGACGACTGTCACACGACAGCCGGCTGGCTGCCGGCAACCGTCGACCATTCGGCCATAATGGGCAACTGCGTCAGCTGCCATAACGGCAATAACGCGACGGGCAAGAACCTGCAGCACGTGTCGACGACTGACGTCTGCGAGGACTGCCACGCGACGAATGTGTGGTCACCGGTGTCGACCGTCGACCACACCCAGGTCCTCGGCTCCTGCGGATCCTGTCACAACGGTGTCATCGCAACCGGCAAACACGCGACGCATATTGCGAGCGGCGATAACTGCGATGACTGTCATACGACGGTCGCCTGGCTGCCGGCGAATTTCGACCATGCGAACATCACCGGCAACTGCGTGAGCTGCCATAACGGTACTGATGCAACCGGCAAGAGCGCACAGCACCCACAGACAACGAACGTCTGCGCGGACTGCCACAGCCCAACGGTATGGACGCCAGTATTGACGGTCGATCACACGCAGGTATTGGGATCCTGTTCCTCGTGTCACAACGGCACGACGGCTACAGGCCAGAACCCGAGTCACTTCAATACGGCCCAGGAATGCAGTTTGTGCCACAACACAATTGCGTGGATGCCTGCCGATTACAGTCACACCGGCCTGACGTACGAACCATTGGATCACCGCGGCAACTTTGCCTGCACGCGGTGCCATCAATCCAACACGGAAACCGTTAATTGGCCGTCACCGGGTTACGCGCCCACCTGTGCGGGCTGTCATGCCAGTGATTACAGGACAGGCGTGGATAAGCACAGTGGTCTGGCAAATGATCAAAACTGTGCGGGTAGCTGTCACAGCGGCGCCAGCCCCGAACACCGAATCAGCGCCAGTGATTGGTAGCTGCGAGCGTGGACTATGAGCCAGCACCGGATACGACACTCGAGAATTCCGACGATTCGTTTGCGGCCTGCAAACCGTGCTATGGGCTCTGAACGTCGTCGCAGCATAGGGTGGCGACGATTGGCGGAGATATTTCCGCTGTTCGCTGTGGCGACCGTGTTCGCCGCCCCGGGATTCATCTCCGGATCGCAGATCACGCGCGGTGCGCTGTATACCGAGATCTCGATTCAACTGGCCTGCGTCGTCGAATACCTCGATCACCTGCCTGCAAATCGCGGCGAGCGACTGCGCATCAACTTGCAGGCAACCACGATTTGCAGCGGTGTGTCGCCGACCATCATAGAGGAACCGCAGAGCTACCGGCCTCAGGACGCGGACGCCGCGAATCTCGTCGAGATCGATTATGAAAGCGATACGGCTGCCGGCCAGACGCTGACACTGGTCTTCAGTGAGGCCGTCCGCTATGACGTCGTGCACCAGGACACATCAAATTCCGTGACGGTTCGCGTGTTCCCCAGTGTCCCGAGCGCAGCGGCACCGAAGGAAATATCGGGTACACCCGGAATGAGGGTGCAGAGAGAACCTGAACCCGAATCTTCGTACGTAATCAACCTGTCGTCGAGTCGGCAGCCGCATACGTCACTGGACATACCGGACGTTGTTCTTTCGCCGGGAACCAAACTGTTCGAATCGGAAATCGAGCTTGCAGGCGTGTCCTGGTATCGCCTGCGGTTGGGCCCATTCAAGAACACCAGCGAGGCCGAAGCGCAATTGCCGAAATTACGCGACCGGTTTCCGACCGCGTGGATTGCGCGGGATTCGGAAGCCGCGGACATCACCGATACCAATCTCTCGGCAAGCGGAGACGTTGTGTCACCGTATATTGCGACCAACAGTGCCCTGGCGTCGATCGGGCTGGACCAGGTCGACGTTTTGATGAGCGACGCGCGGCGGGCGATTGTCGCCGGAGAAACATCAAGAGCGGTGCAGATTTACACCAAGGTCCTGCAGGTACCCAATCACGATCGTCACCCGGAAGCGCTGGAATATCTCGCACTGGCGCGCGAAAAGGCTGGCCAGACCGCGCACGCAAAAGCCGAGTATCAACGCTATCTGTCGCTCTACCCTGACGGCGACGGATTTCCCAGGGTCAGTCAGCGACTTGTGGCTCTCGTTGCCGGCGACCGGCAGGCCGCGACCGGTCCTGTCTCGTCCGGCACGGTTGCCGGCGGCGCCCCGGCCCAACCGAGTGCATGGCGATTCCAGACGTTCTTTTCCCAATTTTATCGGCGTGATGCCAACCAACAAAACGACGAGGATCAGATCATCAGCCAGTCGGCGCTGTATTCGGACGTGAACCTCGATGCCAGGCGCCGCGGCGAGCGCTTCGATTTCAGCAGCCGGCTGTCCGCGGGCTACCGCAGCGACATGCTTCCCGAGGAGCAGCGAAGCAACAGTAATGCACTGCGTGTGTCTTACGCGTATGCCGATCTGGCCGACGCGGCTACTGGTCTGCGAGGACGAATCGGCCGCCAGTCGCGCAACACGGGCGGCGTGCTGGGGCGATTCGATGGAGTCAATCTCGGCTATCAGCTCAGCGAGCGTGTGCTTCTGAATACCGTCATCGGCAAGCCGGCTTACTCGGCATCCAGCAGCATCGATTCGTCACGCTCATTCTATGGCGCGAGCATCGACTATGGCCCGGTTCTCGAAAACCTCGAACTCGGCATGTTCTACATCCAGCAGAACATCGAAGGGATAAAGGATCGCCAGGCTGTGGGCGCCGAATTCCGCTACTTCGGAACGAACAAAAGTTTCTGGGGCATGCTTGACTACGACATCTATCATGGCGAACTCGCCAGCGCCTACTTGCAGGGCAGCTGGCGGTTCCCGTCTCGACTGTCGATACACGGTCTCGTCGATCGGCGCGGCAGTCCGTTCCTGAGCACCGGCAACGCCCTCATCGGCCAGCCCGTATTCACGTTTGCCGAACTCGCCGAGATCTTCAGCGAAGACGAGCTGCGTCAACTCGGTCTCGACCGAACCTCGGTATCCACAACGGTTACCGCCGGTCTGTCTTATCCCCTCACGCCGAGGCTGCAGATCAATATCGATGCGAGCCAGTCGACAATGGACGGGACGACGGCGTCGGGCGGCATCCTTGCAACGCCGGGTATGACCTACAGCTACTACTCCGGCAGCGTGGTCGCCAGCAGTCTGCTCAAAGAAGGCGACGTATCAATCGTCAGCTTACGATACTCGGATTCGGATACGTCGAATGTCGTTTCAATGACATTCGACAGCCGCTATCCGATCGGTAGGAAGTGGCGTATCAATCCACGGATCCGAGTCGACCGACGCCAGAATGCGGCGGACCTGAGCGACGAATGGCTTTACACCCCTGGATTGCGCATCTACTATCGCCACAGCCAAAAATTCCGTATCGAACTGGAAGCCGGCAAGCAGTTTTCACAGCGAGAAACGATCGTTACGGATATTGATCGCGAATCCTACTTCATCAGTATCGGATACCAGGCGTTCTTCTAAGTCAAATGCGCGGTCTAGAAAACAAAGTAGCGGCTGGCTACCCTTTGACGCTGATCTTGCTGCTCAGTTTCGTTGCCTGTGCATCGTCGTCACAGCTGATTGATGAGGTATTCGATCCGGTTACAGCCGTCACGGTGACGATCAGCAAAACGCCGCTGTTGTTTTACCGGGACAACCCGTCACGCGCTGCCTACGCCAGAAATTACCTGCACCTGGGCCCGATCGAAGTCAACCGTAGCGGGAGCTACGAATACTTTTTCTGGATCGGAGCCTGGACCACGCTGCAAACCGTCGATCCTGTGGAGCAGCGAGACGGTCTGGAGTCGGTCATCGTATTTGCCGACGGTGAGCCACTGAATCTCGAACTGGCCGGCTGGTCACCGGAGACGATCGGCACGAGCGAACACGTCTACGTGCGGCCGGTCGCCGACGCGATTGATGCGTATTACCAGGTTACCGCCGATCAGATCCGACTCATCGCCGCCGCCACGGACATCCGCCTCCGGACAACAGGCACGCCGCCTAGGACCTACGAACTCTGGGACGACCAGCAGTCGGCCCATCGCAGTCTGGACGAGTTTGTCTTAAATAGCGTGTTTTAGGCACCCAAACCGATTTTATTTACCGGCAGGCCGACGGCAGATGCTTGGCCTCGATAACGCCCGCACTCGCGCAGGTCCAAAGAAAGCTGCCGCCGAACCCGGTCGTGACGGTCAGCGTTATGTGCTGCCCATTGATCACCGCATGCGCCTGATTGCCGTACTGTATATCGATGACATTGTCCTGGATTGCAACTGACTGGACGTAATGCCCGACGATCTCGGTCGAATCGGATATACCGGCTTCGGCGTTGTCCGTCGGCCAGAGCCCTTTATCGACGTAGTATTCGGTGATCGCCGATTTCGCCGTTGACGACAGTCGCAGCCCTTCCGACACCTGGGTCCGAATCGTGTAGTCCTGATAGGCCGGAATCGCAATCGACGCCAGGACGCCGATAATCGCGACGACGATCATGAGCTCAATGAGCGTAAAGCCCTGCTGAGCGCGGTGCATACCCCCTCCTCGACACCTCTAATCGGGTGTTTCCTGTGTATAACGGGATTATGACAAATATGAAGCCGATTGCCATCACCAGCAGTGGGTTCGGTCCAATCCGATCCGACCGCACGACCCGCCGACCTCGACCAGACTGCTTTCCGTACCTGCGATCGGCAGCCCGTTGTTACAATGGCTGGGGTTGGTCCATGGCTTACTGGGGGAGTCTTCACGTGCGGAACGGAATGCGTATTTCGAGGCTTGCGCAGGGTCTCCGTTATGCACCCGCCCGGCTGATCGGCGCTGCGCTCGTGATTTTCCACTCCGGCAACGCGTTCGCGCAGCGACAACCGGTGCTCGCTCAGATTGATGTACCGCATGACTACTACTTTCGGGAGATGTATCTGCCGCAGCTGACGACGGGGCCCAGTTCCCTGAGCTGGTCGCCCGACGGCAGTACACTCGTTTACTCGATGCACGGCAGCCTGTGGCGGCAATCGGTCGATTCGGATGCCGCCGTGCAGTTGACCGCAGGCCCGGGCTATGACTTTCAGCCGGATTGGTCGCCCGATGGGAAACGCATTGCGTTCGTACGCTACCTCGCGGATGCAGTGGAGCTGTACACGCTGGATGTCGAGACCGGCGAGCTCGCGGCCCTGACTCAGGACGGCGCCGTCAATACGGAGCCGCGCTGGTCACCGGACGGCAGCCGGCTCGCATTCGTTTCAACGCGCGGCACCGGGCGCTTCCATGTTTTCGTGGCAGACTTCGCCGACGGCGAGTTCGGTGCCACGCAACTCGTCGAAGAACGCGAGTCGCCGATACCTCGCTACTACTATAGCCCCTACGATCACGAGCTCAGTCCCGTATGGACGCCCGACGGGACCGCACTGATCTATGTCAGCAATCGCGACGTGCCCTACGGCACGGGCAATATCTGGAAGCTCTCGTTCGAGGACCGCAGCAAGCCCATACTCGTGCGCCGGGAAGAAACCACGTGGAAAGCCAGGCCGGACATTGCCCCGGACGGAAAACGCATCGCCTACGCATCCTACCTTGGCCGCCAGTGGCATCAGCTGTGGGTTGTATCGGCTGGTGGCGTCGCCGATCCGTTCCCGCTGACTTACGGCGAATTCGACGTGACGGGCCCGCGATGGTCGCCCGACGGCAGCAGGATTGCTTACATTTCGAACGAGACCGGTAATACCGAAATTCGCATTCAGGACTTCGTCGGCGGACGTACCGTCGCGCTTGCCAATCCGCAACGCGAGTACCTGAAACCGATGTTCGACTTCGATCTGAGAATCGTCGATGTCTACGGCCGCCCGATTGCGGCGCGGGTTGCCATTCTCGCGGCCGACGGCCGCGCCTACGCGCCCGACGACATCTGGATGCATGGCGACGACGCCTATGATCGCGACCTCGCCGGCTTCGAGACGAAATACTTCCACACGACTGGCGCCGCACAGCTGAAACTGCCCGTGGGCGCGACCAACGTGTCCGTCTGGCGCGGACCCGAGCACGAAATCGAACGGCGCCTGATCAATATCTCGGGCGAACGCGACAACCGGCTTACGGTACGCGTCCGCCCGCTCAATCTTCCCGAAGACTGGGCGAACTGGGTCAGCGGTGACGTGCACGTGCACATGAACTACGGCGGCACGTATCGCAACACGCCGCCAATCCTCGCCGCGCAGGCGCGTGCCGAGGATCTCGATGTCGTATTCAATCTGATCGTCAACAAGGAACAGCGGGTTCCCGACATCGCCTATTTTTCGCAAGATCCCGACGCCGCATCCGATGACGAAGTTCTGCTGCTGCATTCGCAGGAGTTTCACACAGGCTTCTGGGGCCATCTGGGTCTGCTCGGCTTGAACAGCCACCTGCTGCTGCCCGACTATTCGGCCTATCCCGGCACAGCCGCGGCCAGTATCTATCCCGACAATGCGACGGTCGCAAGGCTCGCGCGAGAGCAGAACGCAACCGTCGGTTATGTGCACCCGTTCCTGTCGCCGGCACCGAACCCGGAGACCGACGAATCCCTGACGAACGCGCTACCTGTCGACGCCGCGCTCGGTCTCGTTGACTATTACGAAGTGGTCGGCTTCGCCGACCACCGCGCCTCGGCAGAGGTTTGGTACGGGCTATTGAACTGCGGCACGCGCATTGCCGCGGCCGGCGGCACGGACGCGATGGCGAATTACGCGTCGCTGCGTGGGCCGGTTGGCCTCAACCGCACCTACGTGCACATTCCGGGAATTGCTCGAAAGCCGGCCGAACGGCGCGACGCATGGCTCGACGGGCTCCGGACCGGTGCGACGATGGCCACCAACGGTCCGTTGATCATGCTCAGCGTCGACGACCACTATCCGGGTGGCGAAATCAACGCAGCCGACAAAAATCAGGTCGTGAAGTACGCCGGTTTTCTGCGCTCGGCCGTGCCGGTCGATCACCTCGAACTCGTTTACAACGGCGTTGTCATCCGGTCATTCGACCTCGACGCCAAGCAGACGTCGGCCGACGTCGGCGGCACCGTCACGCTCGAGAAGAGCGGCTGGCTGCTGCTCCGCGCGTGGAACGAATCCTCACACCCATTGATTTTTGACATTTACCCGTATGCCACGACGAGTCCCGTTTTCGTGACGGTCGACGGCAAACGACCGCAGTCACGCGATGATGCCGACTATTTCCTGGCGTGGATCGAACGTATCCGCAGTTCTGCGAAAGTGCATCCGGACTACAACTCGGACACCGAACTCGCAACGGTACTGGCGAACCTGGATAGCGCGCAGACCTATTTCGAAGAATGCCGATAGCCTGCCGGCCAACTGAATCGCTCCGAAGGCGCGCAGCTCGACAATGAGCCCGGGGCTACTCGGCCACCACGATCGTCGCGCCGTTCGCGAACGGGCCGACGATGTCCAGAATATCCTGGCGACTGATGGCCGCGAGCCTGTCCTGCAATGCCGACGCGGTCATGAGTTCGCCGTACCATAGCCACTGTTCGGCCAGCATCGTTACGAGTTCCTCGTTACTCTGTGCCGCGCTCTGCAAACGGCCGATGAAATGGTTCTTCGCCTCGCGCAGTTCCGCAGCCGTCGGCGGTTCGCTGTTCAGACGCTCGAGCTCTCTGATCAGTAGCGCCGTGAGCGGTTCGATCTTGTGCGGGTCGACGCCGGTCGCAAGCGTGATCCAGCCGTCCGTGCCGTCGGAGCGAAACTGGCTGCCGATGTAATAGGCAAGCCCCGTGTCAGAGATCGCTTGCTTGCCCAGGCGGCCTTCGTAGCCATGACTCACTATGTACAGGAGTAACCGGTAGGCGTCGGACAGGCGATTGCGTGGGCCCGGCGCCGGCACGATGTAACCGACCTGCGCCTGAGCAACCGGCCTGCCGATATGCACGATCCTGTCGTCTACATCCCTGCGCGCGACTCGGGGTACCAAACCCGCCGCTGCCCGCAGATTGCCAAACTCGCGGTTGAGCATTGCGAGTGTGTCCGCCTCGACGACCTCGCCTGCCACGACAATCAGCGCCGGATCGGCCGGGCTTGGCTCGGTTGCAGCACGGTCGCCCATGATGGCCTCGAAGACCTGCTCGAGGCGCGTCTCAGGATCTGCCGATGGTTCAGCGTGGGCGCCTGGTTCGACCCGTGCGGTCGCGAGCTCGTGCCGTGCAAGCGCGATCGCCTTTCCCAGTTGGTCCGGGCGAACTTTGTACCTGAACGACGAATAACCGCGTATCGGGTCGTTTGCGGTTGCGGCGGTGAAACCGTTCGCGGCCAGCACGATTCTCAACTGCACTGATGACGACAGATCCGAACGCTGCACAATAACGGGAATGCCGCCATTCAGGGTACTGATGACGGCAGGCGGCACCGGATGCTGCGCGATCGGCTGCCGGGGACTCACGGCAAGCACCGGCCTCGACTCCGGCTGTGGCGCGCCGATCCCGTTCGCTGACTTCTCCGAAGGCAAGTACCAGGCAATGCTGCGCCGCTCGGGCAACAGGTAACGCTGCGCAGTCCGTTGCACATCCTCCGCGGTGACCAATACGACGCGTTGCGGCAGCTCGAGCACAGTATCGAGCGCATGCAGGCCGTCGAAATAGGCCAGCTGGTGCGCGGCATCCTCGGTCGTTTCGACGTCGTACGCAAGCTGGTCGAGCACATCGTCGATCGCAGCCGTCAGCACTGTCGATGCGGGCAGTTCACGACGCAGCATGGCGATACGGTCCTCGACACGTTGCTCGACGTCGGCCGTGGCAACATCGGCGGGCGCAAAACCGCCGATGACGAACACATAGTCCTGCGCACTCGGCGGAAACCAGGTCGTCACGTCGTCGGCGGCGCCATGCAGCGCCGACGCGGTATCAACCGGCGTGCCCCAGTCGTTCTGACGAAAATTCACTCCCGACCCCGCGCCGAGAATTTCCTGCAACACGAGAAAAGCGGCGAAATCCGGACTATGCGCCGACGGCGCCCGGTACGCGATCATGAACTGCCGGTCTGCCGAATCACCCAGCAGTGTTACGCGCCGCTCGCCGTTCTGAACCGGTTCGCGCGTATGCGGCAGCGGGGTCGGCGCTCGGCCGCGAATCCGGCCGAACAATGCCCCGATCCGTTCACGTACCTTTTTGCGATCGAAGTCACCGACGATCGCCAGGACCGCGTTCGCGGGATGATAGTGCTGTTCGTAAAACCCGACGACGTCGGCGTGCTGAAGATTCTCGACATCGCTCTCCCAGCCGATCGTGTTGTTGCGATACGGATGCGCCAGGAACGACGTCGTGTTGACGGCATCGATCAGCATAGACGTCGGTGAATTCTCATACATGTGCATTTCAGTGAGCACGGCGCCGCGTTCGGCGTCCATGTCTTCTTCAGAGATGAGCAAACCGTCCATGCGGTCGGCCTCTATGCGCAACAACAGCTCCAGCCTCTCCCTGGGTACGGTCGCAAAATAGGTTGTCTGATCGATCCACGTGTAGCCGTGCCACTCGCCGCCGACAGCATAGATCTGACTTACGAGCGCCGTGTCCGGAAAGTGCCTGGAATCGCGAAACGCCATGTGCTCGAGAAAGTGCGCCAGGCCGGTCTTGCCGGTGACTTCGTCGCGAGCACCAACCCGGTACAACATCTGCACACTGACGACCGGGAAATGCCGATCCTCGAGCAGGATGATCGTCAGGCCATTGTCGAGCCGCTCGACCGTGGCATTGCGAAGGTCGAGCGCCGCATGCGCCGATCCTGCGGTGAGCATCGTTATCACGATTAACAGTCGCGACAGGCCGCGGCCCGACAGCTGGGCTCTTCGCTGCTTCTCAGGAGTCATTGTTCGCAGACATGGCTCGATCTTCGAGGGCACGGCACGTTCCAATAATGCGCTAGCGGCCGGCCAATGCAAAATTCGCCCGCATGGATTCGGACGAGTTGCCCGTTTACACTCGAGTCCAGAGCCTTCACTACCGGCAGCAAACCGTGCAAACGCGATCCAGAATCGTTGCAATACTCCTACTGCTCGTCTTCAGCCATGGCGCGTGCGCGTCCGATGTCCCCGATCAGACTCTTGCCCGTGACATCATGGCCGAGCTAATCACAATAAACACGGCGCCCAGTGGTGGCAACGATATGCGCGCCGCAGTCGCGCTGCTCGTCGGGCATCTCGAGGACGCCGGTTTCGAGGAACGCGATATCGCTGTGCTCGGCAAGGTCGAGACGCTGCCGAATCTGGTCGCACGCTATCGTAGCGCAATGCCTGCTCATGGGCCGCTCCTGTTGATGGCCCATCTCGACGTGGTCGAGGCACTTCCCGAGGACTGGACGTACGACCCTTTTCTGATGACCGAAGAGGACGGCTTCTACTACGGGCGCGGCACGAATGACAACAAGGCCGGCGCCGCAATGCTGATCGCGAATCTCATTCGGTTGAAACGCGAGGGCTTCAAATCGAACCGCGACCTGATCGTCATGCTGACAGCCGATGAAGAGACCACCGGCGACGCCACGAAGTGGTTGCTAGCGGAGCATAAATCGCTCGTCGATGCAGATTTTGCGCTGAACACGGACGGCGGTCCCATTCTGCTCATCGATGGGCGG
>Ga0224512_10000383_pt1 | contig 47641 bp, 39 predicted proteins | sample SF_May12_sed_USG_4_FD_169103 | JGI IMG/M metagenome (GOLD analysis project Ga0224512, IMG submission 169103) | Sediment microbial communities from San Francisco Bay, California, United States - SF_May12_sed_USGS_13 | ecosystem: Environmental > Aquatic > Marine > Sediment | place: USA... | reverse complement strand
GGCGCGCACCTCATCGTGGCGCTCTTCACGGGTGCCCTGATCTTCGCCTTCTTCCGTATCCAGGTGCTCGGCTCGAACACCTGGGAGCTTCGTGCCGAGTCGAACCGCATACGCACGCTCCCGGTTCCGGCGCCCAGGGGAACGATCTACGACAGGTACGGCCGCATCATCGCGGACAACGTTCCGGGCTATTCGATTACCATCCTCCCAGGGCCCGCGGATTCGGTGCGCGCCACGCTCGAGCGCATGTCGAAGTACGTGGGTCTATCGGACGAGCGTATCGACCAGCTCATGGGCACGCTCCGAAGCTACGGCCGGGAGGTGGTGGTGGACGCGAGCGCCGAATTCGCGGCTGTGGCGGCCCTCGAAGAGCGTCGGACCGAATTCCCGGGGGTCTACGTCGAGATGCGTCCGCGACGCCGTTACCTCCTCGGTGCGGCCGGGGGGCACGTGACGGGATACGTGGGCGAGATCACCGCCGAGGAGCTCGGTGGCCCGTTCGCACGCCCCGACTACGACGCGGGGATGATCGTCGGCAAGATCGGCATCGAGCGCCAATACGAATCGACCCTCCGAGGCGAGCCGGGCGTTCGCTACGTCGAGTTCGACGCCCGCGGCCGCATCGTCGGCGACTTCGAGGGTGTCGAGGCGCGACCCGCCGTGGCCGGGTCGGATCTTCGTCTGAACATCGACATGGAGCTTCAGGATTGGATCCACCGGATCTTCCCGGACTCCATGGCAGGGGCAGTCGTCGCGCTCGATCCGGCCGATGGCGGCGTGCTGGCACTCTACTCCGCGCCCGGCTACGACCCGAACGACTTCGTCGGCGGGATCTCGGACAGCATCTGGGCGGGGCTGAACACGGACGAGGGGAATCCGCTTTTCGACCGATCGGTGCTGGGCCTGTATGCGCCGGCGTCGACGTGGAAGCTCGCGTCCGCCGGCATCGCCCTCGACGTCGGCGTCGTCACCCCGGACGAGCACATGCCGGACCCGTGCACCGGGTCGTGGTACTGGGGGAACCGGTCCTGGGGATGCTGGGACCCGCGAGGGCACGGCTACAACAACCTGGCCGAAGCGATAGGGAACTCCTGCGACGTCTACTTCTACCAGCTCGGCCTGCGCATCGGGCTGAATCGACTCCTCGATCGTGCCACCCGGATCGGCTTCAGTCGGCAGTGCGGCATCGACCTGCCGCAGGAGAGCCGGGGCGAGTTCCCGGATCGACCCGAGTGGTACCGAGAGCGCTTCGGGGACATCTACCTGTACGGACCGACCGACGGTGAAGCCCTGAACCTTGCGATCGGCCAGGGTCCGAACTCTCAGACGCCGCTCAAGATGGCGCAGTTCTACGTGGCACTCGCGCGCGACGGTTCCGCGCCGGCGCCGATGATCGCGCAGGGCGTTCCCGGCGGCGAGGGATGGGAGCTCAACCTCGCCCCCGACCACATCGCATCGCTTCGTGAGGGGCTCCGGAGGGTAACCGCTCCGGGCGGGACGGCGCATTTCGGGACGGCGCTTCAGTATTGGGACGTGCTGGGGAAGACGGGGACCGGCCAGAACCCGCTGAGCGTTCAGGGGCTGGCCGAGGACCACGCTTGGTTCGCCGGCCTCGCAGGCCCTCCGGGTGAAGCCCCCGAAGTGGTCGTGGTGGCGATCGTCGAGTATGGCCGAAGCGGCGGACAGGTCGCGGCACCCATCGTGGCGAAGACCGCTGATTTCTACCTGCGAAAGAAGTACGGCATCCCGGTCGACACGATCCAGACCTACCTCGAGCACATTCTCACCGGTCCGGTGCCGGGCTGGTACCGTGAGCGGTTCCCGCAGGCGGCCCGCCGACGGGCGACACAGCCCGAGCCGACTCGGATCCTGGAGCCGACCGAGCCCTCGTGGCTCGCCCAACCGCGTCGCGTACCCGTGGACACGCTCCGGCGCGGCCGGATCGGAAGAGGGGGGGGCTCGTGAACCGCCTCCTCGCCCGCTGGACGCTCGATACCCCGTTGGTGGTCTCGATCATCGCGCTCTCCTTGTTCGGCATCGCGATGATCTATTCGGCCGGCCAGGTCCACGTCCCGAATCCGGTCACCGCCGAAGCATGGATACGGCAGAGCCTCTGGTTCGGGTTGGCCTTGGTGTCGTTCTCAATCATCTCACGCGTCCCCTTACGCTGGATCGAATGGGCTGCGATTCCGTCGTACGTCGTAAGCCTCGTCTTGTTGGCCCTGACCCTCGTCATCGGAGAGGGCAGGGGCACGGCCACGGGTGTGAGGAGCTGGATCGACCTCGGCATCATCAGCTTTCAGCCCGCAGAGATCGCGAAGCTCGCGACGATCCTGGCGCTCGCGATGATGCTCTCCCAACGAACCTCCGCCCTCACGTCGTTGCGCGACCTCGTGCCGCCCGCAGCGCTCGTCGCGCTGCCGCTCGGGCTGGTCATGCTCCAGCCGGATCTGGGCACCGCGATGGCGTTCGTCGGGATCCTCTTCGCCATGCTCTACTGGGCGGCGACTCCAGTGTGGCTGCTTCTTCTGGTCGCCAGCCCCGTGGTTGGCCTTTTCTTGTCGTACGACACCGGCGTCTGGTCGATCTACATCTTGGCGGTGATCGCCTTCCTCGTCCTCTTCCGGTACAAGCTGTTCCTCTTCGAGTCCGTCATGGTCGTGCTCGCCAATTTCGCGACGGCCACCATCTCGACGCCGTTGTGGAATTCGCTCGCCGCGTACCAACGGAACCGGATCTTGGTCTTCCTCGACCCGGAGGTCGACGCGAGGGGCGCAGGCTATCAGGTCATCCAGTCGAAGGTTGCGGTCGGGAGTGGCGGTTTCGGAGGCAAGGGCTTCACCTTGGGCAGCCAGAAACGCCTCGACTTTCTTCCCGAACAGCACACCGACTTCATCTTCAGCGTGGTGGGCGAAGAGTTGGGCTTCGTGGGTACGGCCCTGGCTATCCTGGCCTTCGCCTACGTGCTGACCCGGCTCGTCCGCATGGCGGAGGGCGTGGGCGAGAGCCAGCCCTTTGCCGGCCTCGTGCTGCTCGGTATCTTCGGGGCCTGGTTGGTCCACGTTTTCGTCAACATCGGCATGACGGTCGGCGTCGTGCCGATCACGGGGATCCCGCTGCCGTTCGTGAGCTATGGCGGGACCTTTTTGTTCATGTCTTGGGTGGCGGTGGCCGTCGCCGTCCGGGTCGCGCACGAGCCCTCCTGAACAGTGTCGCACCTGCCGGCGCGGCCCTCCCGACTCGACAGGAGTCCCATGGCCTGGTTCCGAAAGGACAAGAAGCCCCTCAAGGCGCAGGACCGTCGCGACGTCCCCACCGACGTCTTCGACAAGTGCAAGGGCTGCGGTGAGATTCTCTACCGCGAGCGGCTCGCGCAGAACTTCAACGTGTGCCCCGACTGCGGCTACCACCTGCGCATCTCCGCCGAGACCTACGTGGAGCTGCTCATCGACTCCGACACATTCGAGGAAATGGATGCCGACCTGCGCGCGTCCGATCCACTCGGATTCGTGGACTCCAAGCCGTATCCGGAGCGAATCGCCGCCGCGGAGGCGAAGGGCAAATCCGAGGCCGTGCTGTGCGGCACCGGTGAGCTCGACGGCATCGAGGTGGTGCTGTCGGTCATGGACTTTTCGTTCATCGGTGGCTCGATGGGCTCCGTGGTGGGCGAGAAAATCGCCCGTGCCGGGCGCGTTGCCCTCGAGGAGGCGCGACCGTTCCTCATCGTCAGCGCCTCGGGCGGGGCTCGGATGCAGGAGGGGATCTACTCCCTGATGCAGATGGCGAAGACGGCGACCGTGCTCGCTCGGCTGCATGACGCCTCCATCCCGTTCATCTCGATCCTGACACACCCGACCACGGGTGGTGTGACCGCCTCCTACGCCATGCTCGGAGACGTCAACCTCGCCGAGCCGGAGGCGCTCGTCGGATTCGCGGGCCCGAGGGTGATCGAGGAAACCATCAAGCAGGAGCTCCCGAAGGGCTTCCAGCGGGCAGAGTTCCTGGAGGAGCACGGGATGGTCGATCGCGTGGTCGACCGGCGTGAGATGAAGGAGATGGTCGCAACCATTCTTCGACATCAGCACGCGGGGTGGCGCCCCTGACCGACTCGTCGGTGAAGAGCGCAACCCGGGCGCAGCCCGTCCCGACGCCCGAGCGGTTGGATCGGCCCTTCGCCGATCCACTCGTCGGCCGGCTCTTCCCGGCGCTTCCAACCGGCGTGCATTGGGGCCTGGAGCGGACGGAGCGCGCGCTGGCATCGCTCGGAGACCCGCATCTCTCGTACGTCACCGTGCACGTTGGCGGCACCAACGGTAAGGGATCCGTCACCTCGACCGTGGCTTCGGTGCTCACGCGATCGGGCCATCGGACGGGCGGCTACACTTCGCCGCATCTGATTTCGTTCCGCGAGCGGATGCTCGTCGACGGAACGGCGCTCTCGGATGCCGACCTCACGGCATACGCCGATGATGTGCGCGCAGCGGTGCTGGGCTACGGTCTCACGTTCTTCGAGGCGGTGACGGTCCTGGCCATGCACGCATTTCGAGAGAAGGGTGTCGAGATCGCGGTCCTGGAGGTCGGCCTGGGCGGCCGACTGGACTCGACGAACGTGATCCGCCCAGAGGTCACAGCGGTGACCAACGTTGCGATGGACCACGCCGACTACCTGGGCGAGACGCTCGAGCAGATCGCGCGTGAGAAGGGGGGCATCATCAAGACCGGCGTGCCGTTCGTGACGGCCGAAGCCGATCCGGCGATTCGGGCGGTCCTGCAGGACATCGCCCGGGAGCGTGGAGCCCCGTTCGTTGCGGTCGCCGCGCCCGATCCGACGCTCGTCGAGGTGGAGAGCGACCACACTTCGCTCGTGGCCACGAGCGAGCGGTGGGGGTCGCTCCACCTGCGCACGCCACTCGTCGGCCTTCATCAGGCGTCCAACGCAGTACTCGCGGTCGCGGTGCTCGAGCAACTCGGGGATCGGTGGCGTCCGAATGAGGTGGAGATCGTGGAAGGGATCGCGGGGGTGCGCTACCACGGCCGGGACGAGGTGAAGATCCTCGAGGGACGCACGTGGCTCTTCGACGTGGCTCACAATACTGCGGGCATTCTCTCGCTCGTCGACACGATCGACCGCCTGGACTTGCCCCGCCCCTTGGTGGGTCTGATCGGCGTGCTCGGCGACAAAGACTGGCAGAGGATGCTACCGCCGATCTTGTCCCGGATGGACGCGGCGTTCTTGACCCAGCCGCCGTCCGCGCCCGTCGAGCGACGCTGGAATCCCGTCGAGGCGGCCGATGTCGTCGACGCGCTCACCGTGGTCCGTGTCGTGGAGGACTTCCTTGAGGCACTCGAGCGAGCCCGGGCGCGCGCGGGAAGCGGCACGGTGGTCGTGACCGGATCGGTGCATACCGTGGGCTCGGCCATGAGCGTCTTGGGGCTCGACCCACTCGAGACCTAGGGCTCGGCGGCCGATACGCCATGTCTCGTCTCGGTTGAACTCTCTTCCCGCGCGGCTAGATTCCGCGCCCAAGCACGCGACCGCCCGTACGTCTCCAGCGACCGGCTGATGGCTACCTCGGACTTCGCGAAGCTACCGGGGTTTCGGGATTTTCCGCCGGAAGACTTCGCCCTACGCTCTCATATCCAGAACTCGTGGCGCCGCGTCTCGCGGCGCTACGGCTTTTCGGAGTATGACGGTCCGCCGCTCGAGTCTCTCGACCTATACGTGGAAAAGAGCGGCGAGGAGATCGTCGGCCAGTTGTACCACTTCGTGGACAGGGGTGACAGGGAGGTCGCGCTCCGCCCCGAGATGACGCCCTCGTTGGCACGGATCCTCGGGGACCGTAGTCGGGGAATGAGCAAGCCGATCCGTTGGTTCTCCATGCCTCAGCTGTTTCGTTACGAGCGACAGCAGAGGGGCCGACTTCGCGAGCACTTCCAGTGGAACGTCGACATCGTGGGTGAGGGTGGTGTCGCGGCGGACGCAGAGGTCGTCGCCGTCGCGATCGACGGGCTGAGGGAGCTGGGTCTCGGCTCTGCCGACTTCGCCGCTCGTGTCTCCGACCGGCGGCTGTTGAACGCGCTGCTGCGCGCGGTCGGGGTCGCGGACGACCGGATGGCCGCCGCGTTCGGGGTCATCGACAAGATCGAACGGATACCCGACGAGAAGTCCGCGGAGCTGTTGCGCGCCGATGTGGGCCTCGACGGCGCACAGATCGCTATGCTCCGAGACGTTCTCGGCAACACGGACCTCACCGCGCTTTCCGAAAAGTTCGGGGACGACGAGGCGGTCTCGAGCGCCGTCGACCGGCTGCGCGAGTACGTCGGCATGCTCTCAGCCATGGGGCTCGGCGACTTCGTGGAGATCGACCTCAAGATCGTGCGGGGACTGGCGTATTACACGGGCATCGTGTTCGAGCTGTTCGACCGCCAGGGGGAGCTTCGCGCCATCTGCGGCGGCGGTCGCTACGATCGGCTGTTGGAACTGGTGGGCGGCGAGCCGCTTCCCGCCGTCGGGTTCGGGATGGGCGACGTCGTGCTCGGTGAGCTCCTCGACGAACGGGGTCTCGTGCCCGAACATGCGCCCGAGCTGGACTACTTCATGGTGCCGGTGACCGAGGCTCAGCGCCCCGAGACCCTCCGGATCGCCCATGTACTTCGCGATCGTGGGCATTCGGTCGCGTACGCGCTTCGCGACCAGGGCGTCGCGAAGCAAATGAAGGCGGCGACGCGTGAAGGCGCGAAGACGGTCCTGCTGCTTGGACCGGACGAGCTGGAGCGAGGCTGTATCGTGGCACGCGACATGAGTACGGGCCAAGAGGTCGACGTGAGCCTGTCGGAGCTGACGTGAGCGCGGGCATGGACGAACGGAACGAGTCGGGTCAGAGCCGTGCCGAGCGCGAGGCCGCCGAACTCACTCGAGCGGTGGCGCAACGCGCGATCCGTCGCCTCGACATCCTCGAATGGGTGATCTTCTTCGGTGGCGCCGTTCTCGCCACGGTCGCGGGCTGGATCATCGCCTGGCTACTCGAAGGAATCGCCGGGTGGGACTTCCGGGCGACGTGGATCGGAGCATCGATCCTGCTCTTCGTGGTCCCAGGCACCATCGCGATCATCAAGATCAAGCGGGAGGAGCGCGAGGACGCGCGCCGGATCTCCGCGTCACGGGAAGGGGACGATGGCTGACGAGAAGAAGCTGACCACGCGCGCGGAGGATTTCGCGAACTGGTACAACGAGGTGGTTCTGAGGGCCGAGCTGGCGGACTACTCGCCCGTCCGCGGAAGCATGGTCATACGCCCGTGGGGATACGGGATATGGGAGCTCATGCAACGAGCTCTGGACGACATGTTCAAGGAGACGGGGCATGAGAATGCCTACTTTCCGCTGCTCATTCCGATGAGCTTCATCGAAAGGGAAAAGGACCACATCGAGGGCTTCGCCCCCGAGCTCGCGGTCGTGACGCAGGGCGGCGGCAAGGAGCTCGAGGAGCCCTACGCGATCCGGCCCACCTCCGAGACGATCATCTACTCGATGTACTCCAAGTGGGTGCAGAGCTACCGTGACTTGCCTGTGCTCATGAACCAGTGGGCCAACGTCATGCGGTGGGAGATGCGCACGAGGCTCTTCCTGCGCACGTCGGAGTTCCTCTGGCAGGAGGGACATACGGCGCACGCAACGCCGGAGGAGGCCGAGGAGGAGACGCTCCTGATCTTGGGCCTGTACCGCCGCTTCATGGAGGAGTGGATGGGAATGCCGCCGCTCACGGGGCTGAAGACGGACTCGGAGCGCTTCGCCGGCGCGGTGCGGACCTACGCCCTCGAGGCGCTCATGCAGGACAACAAGGCGCTCCAGGCGGGCACGTCACACTTCCTCGGTCAGAACTTCGCGAAACAGTTCGACCTGAAGTTCCAGTCGGAGGAGGGCCAGGAGGAGTACGCCTGGAACACCTCGTGGGGCGTTTCGACACGTCTCGTCGGCGGCCTCGTGATGACGCATGGCGACGACGCCGGCCTGGTGCTTCCGCCCAAGCTCGCGCCGACACAGGTGGTGATCGTGCCCATTCTTCGGGGCGACACCACCGGGCCCGTGCTCGAGAAGGCCGACGAGGTGGCCGCGCGCCTCAGGGGGCAAGGTGTGCGCGTGAAGCTCGATGCGCGCGAGCATCTCTCGCCAGGTTCCAAGTATTACGAGTGGGAGAGGAAAGGCGTGCCGTTCCGCATCGAGGTCGGTCCCCGCGATCTGGAGCAGGGTCAACTCGCCTTGGCACGCCGTCTCACACCCGAGGGTGCGAAGCGAAAGGAGTTCCTGCCGGAGGCGCAGGCGATCGCCGAGCTGCCGGAGCGGCTCGATGCGTTCCAAGTCGAGCTCCGCGGCGCGGCCGTTGCCCGCAGGGACGCGAACACCGTGCGTGGAGTGAACAGCATCGAGGAGCTCGCGGAAGCGCTCGACGGCGGGGCCGGGTTCGTCATGACCGGGTGGAGCGGTGATCCGGCGGTCGAAGACGCGGTCAAGGAGCGGACCAAGGCCACACCCCGCGTGCTTCTGGGAGAGGAATTCCGGTCGCCGGAGACTCCCACGAAATGCGTGTCGGGCCACGGCGACTCGGTGGCGGAGGTGGCTTGGGCCAGAGCCTACTGACGGGTCCCTTCCCCCGTATCGAGGGGGAGCTCCACTGCGGGCAAGTCGCCGCGGAAGAGCTTGCACGTCGTTTTGGGACACCACTCTACGTCTATAATCTCGCGTCGATTCGAGGGCGAGTTGCGCTGTTCCGATCTGCGTTTGCGGAGGTGGACCATCTCTTGGCCTACTCGGTCAAAGCGAACGGGAATCTCATGCTCCTGCATGCCCTCGGCACGATGGGGTGCGGAGCGGACATCACCAGTGGAGGCGAGCTCTTTCGCGCGATTCGAGCCGGCATTCCCGCCGAGCGGATGGTCTTCGCGGGTGTGGGCAAGACGGAGGGTGAAATCGGATACGCCCTGGACGAACGGATCATGGCTTTCAACGTCGAAAGCCGGAGCGAGCTCGAGACGATCGACGCGGTCGCGGGCGAACGAGGGACCCGTGCGCCCTTCGGAGTGCGCGTCAATCCCGACGTGCTCGCGGACACGCCCCATGCATATACCCGTACCGGCCACGCCGACACGAAGTTCGGTGTGCCGTGGGCGGAGGCTCCCGAGCTGTACCGCTGGGCCCGCGAGCGCCCGCACCTCGATCCAATCGGCATCGATGTGCACATCGGGTCGCAGATCGTGGAGCCCGAACCCTACGTGCGCGCAATCGATCGCGTCCTGAGCCTCGTGAGCGCTCTGAAAGCCGACGGCATCGAGCTGGAGTACCTCGACATCGGGGGCGGCTACGGGATCAGTTACGATGACCGGCCCGGCATGGACCTGGGTGCGCTCGCGCGAGACGTGGTGCCCCGCGTGAGGGCCGCCGGCCTCAAGCTCCTCCTCGAGCCCGGGCGTTCGCTGGTCGGCGAAGCGGGTGTCCTTCTCACCCGCGTCCAGTACGTGAAGCACACGCCGACGAAGACGTTCGTCATCGTCGACGGGGGCATGAGCGAGCTCATACGGCCGAGCCACTACGGGGGCTATCACTCGGTGGACCTGGTGGCCGACCCGAGCGGGCGCGACGTGGCGACCGTCGACGTCGTCGGTCCCATTTGCGAGACCGGCGACTTCCTCGCGCTCGACCGTTCGATGCCGATGCCGGACGCGGGCGATCTCCTCGCCGTGCGAACCGTCGGAGCCTACGGCTTTGCGATGGCGTCCAACTACAACGGCCGGCTGCGGCCCGCAGAGGTCATGGTCGACGGCGACCTTGTGAGCCTCGCGCGCCGCCGAGAGACGTTCGAAGACCTGATCCGGGGCGAGGAAGAGCCGTCATGACCCACCTGCCCGCCTTGAAACAAGAGAGCGCATGAGTCACGAGCACGATCGCGTCCTGATCCTCGACTTCGGCTCCCAATTCACGCAGCTCATCGCGCGGCGGATTCGAGAGGAGAGCGTGTACTGTGAGATCCACCCACCGACGCGGTCGATGGAGTGGATTCTCGAGTGGAACCCCAAGGCGGTGATCCTCTCCGGGGGCCCGAACTCGGTCTACGACGAGGATGTGCCGAGTGCCCACCCCGAGCTGCTCACCTCGGGGATCCCGTTGCTCGGGATCTGCTACGGGATGCAGCTCATCGCGGACATGGAGGGAGCCAAGGTCCAACACGGTCATCGTGAATATGGCCGGGCCGAGCTCACGGTGGAGACCGGCGACGGGCTGTTCGTCGGCTTCGAGCCGGGGTCCGAAACGACCGTGTGGTGTTCCCACGGTGACCACGTGGACGTACCTCCCGAAGGATACGAGCGGATCGGCTCCACGCAGACGCTTCCCACGGCCGCGTTCCGCGCGACCGACCGTCCGATCTATGGGGTGCAGTTCCACCCCGAGGTGGCCCACACACAGCGCGGCGACGAGATCCTCTCGAACTTCCTCTTCGAGGTGGCCGGCTGCCGGCCCACGTGGACCGCGGGTGCCTTCGTGGAAGACACCGTGGAGAAGATCCGGGAGCAGATCGGCGACGCGACCGCGATCTGCGGGCTCTCGGGCGGGGTCGACTCCTCCGTTGCGGCTCTCCTCGTCCATCGCGCGATCGGCGACCGGCTGACCTGCATCTTCGTCGACCACGGGCTGCTTCGAAAAGACGAACGGCCGCAAGTCGAGACGATGTTCCGGTCCCATTACGACCTGAACCTCGTCGTCGAGGACGCCTCCGAGCTCTTTCTCTCCGACCTCGAGGGCATCGTGGATCCGGAGGCCAAGCGGAAGGCGATCGGCAAGCGCTTCATCGAGGTCTTCGACGCGACTGCGTCACGCGAGGGTACCGGTGCCACGTACCTCGTGCAGGGGACGCTCTACCCGGACGTCATCGAGTCGGTGTCGGCCGGCGGGCCTTCGGTCACCATCAAGTCGCACCACAACGTCGGCGGTCTCCCCGAAGACGTGCCGTTCGACCTCGTCGAGCCGCTACGCGAGCTATTCAAGGACGAGGTGCGCGCGGTCGGCCGCGAGCTCGGCTTGCCGCAGCACTTCGTCGGTCGCCACCCGTTTCCCGGGCCCGGCCTAGCCATCCGTATCATCGGCGAAATCACCAAGGAACGGCTCCACGTCCTCCGGGAGGCCGACGCCATCTACCTGGACGAGATCCGGAGCGCCGGTCTCTACGATTCGATCTGGCAGGCCTTCGCGGTTTTGCTTCCGGTGCAGTCGGTCGGCGTCATGGGCGACGCCCGCACATATGAGAACGTTCTCGCGCTACGGGCCGTGACGTCACGCGATGGCATGACCGCCGATTGGTACCCCTTTCCCCACGACGTCCTGGGGCGGATCTCGACGCGGATCATCAACGAGGTCAAGGGTGTGAACCGCGTCACGTACGACATCAGCTCCAAGCCCCCTGCCACAATCGAATGGGAGTGAGGGTCCGACCGGTCGCACGGGTGGAAAGCGCCACGCGCTCCCCCGGAGCCATCACCGTAAGAACGGAGACTCAGTCCGACACCACCGCGTCGGCTTCGATTTCGATCAGCATGTCCGGGTGGATCAGCCGACGCACCTCCACCATCGTCGTCGTCGGGGGATGCTCACCGAAGACCTCGCGATGCGCGCGGCCGAATTCCTCCCAACGGTCGATGTCGGTGACGAACATTCGGGTGCGCGTCACGTGCTCAGGTCCGGCTCCGAGGCCTGACAGAGCCTCGAGCATGATGGACAGACAGTGGGCCGCCTGAGCGTATCCGTCCCGCGGTGCGTGAACGGTGCCGTCCGGATTGACGGGCGCCGTGCCCGTCACGAAGACCCGATCACCGGCGCGGAGCGCGCGGCAATAGCCCACATGCTCTTCCCACTGCGCGCCGCTGAAGACCCGATGGAACGACATTTGCGGCTCCTCTATCATGAGTTATGGAATCGACGATATCACCAACGCCCCGGAGGGCTCCAGTGATTGGCAAACGCAACGCCGTGGTCTCGCTCCTGTTCGTTCCCGCCCTCCTGGCCTCCCCGGCCTCTGGGCAGGTCGCCTGGGACGCGCCGCCGCTCATCAGCCACGTAGCGCCGGCTGGCGTGAGCGTCTTCCTCGTCAGCCCCGCGGGAGGGGATCTGGGAGGCCTGCTCACCTTCCGCCATGCCGCTGGCCCGGTCGGGCTCGGCTATCGGTTCGCCATCGCCGACGAGAACGGTACTGACGACCTTGCCGTGGCCGGTGGCATCGACGTATCCGGATTCCTCGCCCGCGCCGTCGAGGGCTCCGAGGTCGACCTCCTCTGGTGGTCGGGTGTCGGCATGGGAATCGGCAGTGAGACAGTCGTGTCCGTGCCGCTCGGTGCTCTGGTGGGTTGGAGCGGGTCCGGAGGCGATGCTTTGTTCTCGCCCTATGCCGGCGGGCACATCGCCCTCGATATCAGGAGCGGCCCCGGTGACGATCTTGACCTGAGCGGGGCGTTCGACCTCGGCGTCGACCTGGTGCTTCGTTCCGGCTGGCTCGTACGATTCGGTGCCAGCCTGGGCGACCGCGAGGCGATCGCGATCGGAGTGCGAATCGGGAGCTGACGGCGGGTCAGTTGCCGCCCCGGCCCTCGACCGCTTCGGGCGAGTCCGGTGTGCGGTCTAGTCTCAGCTCGACCTCGGTCCACACGTCCCGCATGAACTCGAGCTCGCCACCGCGGACCTCGACGAAGGTGGTGAGATCGGACTCGCTGATCCCCAGGTCGGCCAGGATCCGGTCCCTGTCGCCCCCGGCCACGCGCTGGCTGTCGGTGTCGAGCGCCGCAACGCGGAGCTGTACGTAGGCGTCGATGAAGGTCTCGCGGTCGATGACGCCCTCCGGGTCGGAGGGTCCACATCCCGAGCCGCCGAGCGCCACGACGAGCAGAAATCCGACACGGACGAGCCCCCCGCGGTCGGCGGTGCGTCGAAGAGGGGGACGGAGCCAAGTCATAGATTGCGGGTGGAAGAGGAATCGATGAGCGGTGGTATCCCACACCGCCCTCCAGGGTCCTTATGATTGGGGGGCTCGCGACCTCGGTGGTAGGAGCCGATCTTCGGTGTCCGGCGGAGGACTCGAGGACCAAAGACGACTGCATGCTCAAGGGTGTGAAATGAAGATTCGAACCATCGGTGTCCTGTCCCTCCTCGCGGTGATCGTCGCCTGCGCGGTGAACCCGGCGACCGGACGTCGCGAGCTCATGCTCGTGAGCGAGTCCCAGGAAGTGGCGATGGGCATGGAGGCCGACCCCCAGGTCACGGCGGCCTACGGGCTGGTCGACGATCCCGAGCTCCAGAGCTACGTCTCGCAGCTGGGCAGGGGCCTCGCGGCGGTCTCCGAGCGACCCGATTTGCCCTGGTCGTTCAGAGTCGTCGATGATCCAACGGTCAACGCGTTCGCGCTTCCCGGCGGCTTCATCTACGTGACGCGCGGCATTTTGGCGCACTTCGCCTCGGAGGCCGAGCTCGCAGGCGTCCTTGGGCACGAGATCGGTCACGTCACGGCGCGACACTCGGCCAGCCAAATGAGTCGTCAGCAGCTTCAGCAGCTTGCGCTCGTCGGCGGCATGGTCTTCTCCGAGACCTTCCGTAACTACGGGGGTGTCGCGGTCGCGGGACTCCAGATCATGAACCTCTCGTACTCGCGTGACGACGAGTCTCAGGCCGATCGCCTGGGCCTCCGCTACATCTCACGCCTCGGTTACGCCGGCGACGCCATGATCGGGGTCTTTCAGATGCTGGCCACGGCGAGCGGGGGCGGGGAAGGTCGGCTCCCGGAGTGGCAGCTCACGCACCCGTACCCGGAGAACCGAGAGGACGGCATTCGGGCCGAGATCGCCGCGACCGGGGCTTCGCGGGAGGGAATCGTCGACCGCGACGAGTTTTTGGACATGATCGACGGCATGGTCTACGGTTGGAACCCCCGCCATGGCTACTTCGAGGGCGCGCGCTTCCTGCATCCGGATCTGGCGTTCGAAGTGACCTTCCCCGGCGGATGGCAGACGGCCAATCAGACGAGCGTCGTCGCCGCGATCGCGCCCGACGAGGACGCGGCCGTCATGCTCGGCATCGTATCCGACGCCGGCGCTCCGGACGCAGAGCTCCGCGATTTCCTGCGGGGAGAAGGGATTTCGGGCGGCCCGATCTCGCAGAGCTCCTCGAACGGCATCGTGATGGCGCGGGCGGACTTCGCGGCGACGACGTCGGACGGGCAGTTTCGCGGCGAGGTCGCGTTCCTCTCCTACGGGGAGAACACCTACAGGATTCTCGGATACTCCTCGGATGCTCGGTGGAGCGCGTACGCGCGCGCGGTGGGCGCGACCATCTCCAGTTTCGCCGGCGTAACGGACTCACGTGTCCTGAACGTACAGCCCATGCGGCTCGACATCGTGACGCTTCCGGGCCCGATGTCGCTCACCAGCTACGTGCAGAGTAACCCGCAGCCGATCGAAATCGACGACTTGGCGCGCATCAATCGAACTCAGCCGGGTGCCGTGCTGAGCGCGGGGACGAGGATCAAGGTCGTGGTGGGGGAGCGGGTCGGGAGGTAGCAGAGCCGCTCGAGGGCGCGCCAGGGCGGCCAGTGGCGCTCTCCTCCGTGGGCGCGGATCTGTGGCCCGAATCTTGTCTCTTATAGGGGGCAGAAGACACGATTGCTGCCACTATGGCAGCGTCCGGAGACAGCGATTCAGGAACCCACGGAAAACATATGCTCAGCGCCGACAAACTCACCGTCAAAGCGGCCGAAGCCCTCCAGGCTGCTGCCTCCGAGGCACGCGCCCGGGGTAACGCCGAGATCCACGGCGTTCACCTCCTGCATGCGCTTCTGAATCAGCAGGAGGGGATCGTCGTACCGATCCTCCAGAAGCTCGAAGTTCCGGTGGACCTCGTGCGCGCTCGCGCCAGCGAGGCGTTGGACAGGATGGCGCGCGTCGAGGGCGGCGCGGACGCCAACCTGTCGCGTGACCTTCGCAAGGCGCTCGACGGTGCCACTGATGTCGCGAAGGAGCTGGGAGACGACTTCGTCTCGACCGAGCACCTCCTTCTCGGGCTGACAGGCGAGAAGAACGACGCGGGCCGGATTCTGCGCGACGCAGGGGCGACCCTCTCCGAGGTGCGGGGTGCGATGGACGCGGTCCGGGGCTCCCACCGGGTCACCGACCAGACCCCGGAGGACAGCTATCGGGCGTTGGAGCGGTACTCGCGCGACCTCACGGACCTGGCCCGTCGCGGAAAACTCGATCCGGTCATCGGACGAGACGAGGAGATTCGACGGGTCATCAAGGTCCTCGCCCGACGGACCAAGAACAACCCCGTCCTCATCGGTGAACCCGGCGTCGGAAAGACCGCGATCGTGGAGGGCCTCGCCCAGCGCATGGTGGAGGGAGACATCCCGACGTCCCTCTCGGACAAGAAGCTCCTGCAGCTCGACATCGCGGCGATGCTCGCCGGCGCCAAATACCGGGGCGAGTTCGAGGAGCGCATGAAGGCCGTGTTGAAGGAGATCATGGAGGCCGAGGGCCGCTACGTGATCTTCCTGGACGAGATGCACACGATCGTCGGCGCGGGTGCGGCCGAGGGCGCCGTCGACGCGGGCAACATGCTCAAGCCGGCGCTGGCGCGCGGCGAATTGCGCATGGTGGGCGCCACGACGCTCGACGAGTACCGGAAGCACATCGAGAAGGACCCGGCGCTCGAGCGTCGATTCCAACCGGTGTTCGTGGCGCCGCCTTCGGTCGAGGATACGGTCGCAATTCTCCGCGGGCTCAAGGAACGCTACGAAGTCCACCACGGCGTGCGGATCACCGATGACGCGGTCATCGCGGCGTCCAAGCTCTCCGATCGCTACATCGGCGGCCGCTTCCTGCCGGACAAGGCGATCGACTTGATCGACGAGGCGGCGAGCCGCCTCCGCATCGAGATCGACTCGCTCCCCCAGGAGATCGACGAGGTCGAGCGACGCATGATCCAGCTCGAGATCGAGCGTCAGGCGCTTGCCAAGGAGCCGGACGGCACCGCCAAGGACCGCCGCGAGGTGATCGAGGCCGAGCTCGCGGGCCTCCGCGAACAGAGCCAGGGCATGAAGGCGCACTGGCAAGCCGAGAAAGACATCATCGAGCAGATCCAAACGCTACGCACCCGCATCGACGAATTGCGCGTAGAGGCAGAGCGCTCGACCCGGACCGGTGAGCTGAACCGCGCGGCCGAGATCAACTACGGCGAGATCCCGCAGGCCGAGGAGCAAGTGGAGAACCTTGCCGCGCGTCTCGAGGATCTCCAGAAGGACCAGAGATTCCTGAAGGAAGAGGTCGAGTCCGACGACATCGCCGCGGTCGTGGGAGAGTGGACGGGGATCCCGGTGAGCCGCCTCATGGAATCGGAGCGCCACAGACTCACGCACCTCGAGGAACATCTGGGTGCGCGGGTCATCGGACAGATGGAAGCGGTCGTCGCCGTGGCGAACGCGGTGCGCCGCTCCCGCGCCGGCCTACAGGACCCCAATCGCCCGGTCGGCTCCTTCGTCTTCCTCGGCCCCACCGGGGTGGGGAAGACGGAGACGGCGAAGGCGCTCGCGGAGTTCATCTTCGACGACGAGCGCGCGTTGGTCCGTATCGACATGTCGGAGTACATGGAGAAGCACGCCGTCGCCAGGCTCATCGGCGCGCCGCCGGGCTACGTCGGGTACGAGGAGGGCGGACAGTTGACCGAGGCCGTCCGTCGTCGCCCGCACGCGGTTGTGCTCTTCGACGAGATCGAGAAGGCGCACCACGAGGTCTTCAACGTACTGCTGCAGATCCTCGACGACGGTCGCCTGACCGACGCACACGGACGCACGGTGGACTTTCGGAACGTCGTGATCATCATGACGTCGAACATCGGGAGTCAGGACATCCTGGCCGCCGGCTCGGAGGGGCGGTGGGACGACGTCGAAGAGCAGGTGCGAAAGCAGCTGCACCTGCACTTCCGTCCCGAGTTCCTGAACCGCATCGACGACATCGTCGTGTTCCGCCCGCTGGACGCGGAGCAGCTGCGCGAGATCGTCGAGATCCAGCTCCTCCGGGTGGCGGCGCTCGCAAAGGAGGCGGGCGTGACGCTGGAGGTGAGCAACGCGGCGAAGACGTATCTTGCCGAGGCCGGCTACGATCCGGTGTACGGAGCTCGCCCCCTGAAGCGCGCGATCCAGCGGTACCTTCAGGATCCGCTCGCGATGCTGCTCCTCGACGAGGAGGTCGCCGAAGGAACGACGGTGCAGGTCGACATGGCCGAGGGCGGGGGGCGGCTCGACTTCGCGTTCCGGCCGCCGGCCTCCCTGGCGCCGCAGGAAGCTGAGGAGGCTTCGGTGAAGGTCGAATCGTGACCGGCGTCCGCCCTCGAGGGAGCGGACGAAAGCCTTTCACCGAGTACGTGAATTACCGAGATTCGAGGAACCCGAATCCATCCGAGGATCAAGCACGATGCGAATGACCCGCACGTTCGGCCTTCTCGCCGTCGTCCTCACATTGACCGCGGCGTGCACGACCTACGTGGTCGACACCCCCCCCGCGTCGCTCGGCGCCCAGCTCTCGGTCGAGCGCTTTCTGCAGGCCGCCAACGAGCGCGACGTTCGAGCCATGGGGCGGCTGTTCGGGACGCAAAACGGCGCGGCGATGGACACCGGCAGCACGTTCGGCTGCATGTTCAAGAAGATCGGCTCGTGGTTCGGAGGTTCGTCGTGCGTGAGGAAGCAGGACGTCGAGGTTCGCATGGACGCGATCGCTTCGATCCTGCAGCACCAGGACTACCGGGTGACGACCGAGCGCCGCGTCGCGGGGCGGACCGCGCCCACGACGCGCGTGCTCGTCGACATGACCACCCAGCAGGGCGCGAGGGTGTCGGCCCTCCCATTCGATGTGGTCCAAACGGGCGACGGTACCTGGCTGATCGAGAACGTCGACCTCGAGATGGTGATGGCCGCGCGCTGAGGCGCGGCCGAACGGGGTCTACGTCCCGTGCTGCACCAGTTCCACGAGCACCCCGCCGGTCGAGGACGGATGAACGAACGCGACCAGGTGACCTTTCGCGCCTCTGCGGGGTTTGCGGTCGACGAGGCGTAGCCCCTCGGCCTCGAGGCGAGCGAGCTCGGCTTCGAGGTCGTCGACACGGTACGCGATGTGATGGAGGCCCGGACCGCGACGCTGGAGGAAGCGCCCGACGGTGGTGTTCGAACCGAGGGGCTCGAGCAGCTCGACCGAGCCGACGAAGGACACGCGGACGCCCTGCGATTCGAGGATTTCGGGTGGGGAACCGGCTTCGCCGGTGAGGAGTTCGAAGAGGGCGCGTCCCTCGTCGAGGGAGTGAACGGCGACGGCCACGTGATCGAGCGAGCCGTTCGCCGTGAGCGAACGAATATTCATGAATGACTCTGTATGAGGAGAGCCGAGATGGCAAACGACGTGATCGCTGAAATCACGGACGACAACTTCGCCGAGGAAGTCGAGAAGAACGAAGGACTCGTGATGGTCGACTTCTGGGCCGAATGGTGCGCCCCGTGCCGCATGATTGCGCCGGCGGTGGATGCGTTGGCCGAGGAGTACCGCGACAAGGGGCTCAAGGTCGGAAAGCTCAACGTGGATCACAATCCGCAGACGTCGGTCCGCTTCTCCGTGCGGTCGATTCCCGCGGTGCTGTTCTTCAAGGACGGTGAGCTGGTCGACCAAGTGGTGGGTGCCGGACCGCGCGCCATGTACGAAGACAAGGTCCAGCAGCACCTGTAGGGGCCCGTGGGGCTCTTCGCCGATCGGGTACGCCTCGCGTGGCCACGCTTCATCTGATCAGCACCCCGATCGGTAACCTCGACGACATCTCGCTTCGCGCTGCCGAGACGTTGAGGTCGGCCGACCGAATCCTCGCTGAGGACACGCGCCGTACCCGCATCCTCGCGGATCGGGTCGAGGCATCGGCGCCGCTCGTCTCCGTGCACGCGCACAACGAGCGGGAACGGGTCGAGCAGATCCTGGGGTGGCTCGATGCCGGCGAGACCCTCGCCCTGGTCTCCGACGCGGGCACGCCCCTCGTGTCCGACCCCGGGGCTCGGGTCGTCGCGGCTGTTCTCACCGCCGGGCACCGGATCGTACCGATTCCGGGCCCGAGCGCGGTCCTCACTGCGCTGGTGGGCTCCGGTCTGCCCGCCGAGCGATTCTCCTTCCTCGGCTTTCCAGCGCGTAAGGGGCGTGATCGGGACGCCGACCTATCCCGGGTGGCTGAGGCCGCGGAGTCGGTCGTGCTGTTCGAATCCCCGCAGCGGCTCGTGCGCCTGCTCGAGGAGCTCGACGAGCGTTGTGAGCCCGAGAGGAGGGTTGCCGTTGCGAGGGAGCTCACCAAGGTCCATGAGGAGTTCGTGCGGGGAACCCTCTCCGAGGTCGCCGGCTATTACCGGAAGCACCCGCCGAAGGGAGAGGTCACGGTGGTCGTGGGTCCTGCGGGACCCGGCGGATCGGCCATCGACATCGAGGCCGAAGCCGCCGGCCTGGCTCGGACGCTTCTGGACGAGGGGGTGCGGCCCTCTGCGGCGGCGAAGGAGATCGCCGGGCGCCTCGACCTGGCGCGAAACGAGGCGTACCGTATCGTGCACGACGTCGAGGCCACGCGAGGAGACGAATGAACTGGGCAGTGCTGGCGGTCGCGATCGCGATGAGCGCGGGGGGGTCGGGTACGTCGACCGACGAGATGACGGATTCGATCACCATCGCCCGGCTCCAGTACGACGGGGGTGGCGACTGGTACGCGAACCCGTCGTCGCTTCCCAACCTCCTGGCCGCGGTCCGTGATCGAACCGGGATCCCCGTCGCACGGCGTGAGGCGACGGTCACGCCGCTCGATCCGGCGCTTCGCGACTACCCGTTCCTGTACATGACGGGGCACGGCAACGTCGCCTTCACGGCCGCGGAGCGCCTCGCCTTGCGCGAATACCTACTCGCCGGCGGCTTCCTGCACGCCGACGACAACTACGGTCTCGACGAGTCGTTTCGTGCCGAGATGACCGCGATCTTCCCCGAGGCGGAGCTCGTCGAGATTCCGGCCGACCATCCGGTCTTTCACACGGTGTACGACTTTCGCGAAGGCCTACCCAAGATCCACGAGCACGACGGCAAGCCGCCCCAGGCCTTCGGCATCTTCATCGACGGCCGCATGCTCGTGTTCTACACGTACGAGTCCGACCTCGGGGACGGCTGGGAGGATGAAGCGGTACATGAGGATCCGCCCGCCACGCGAGAGCAGGCGATCCGCATGGGCGTCAACCTCTTCCTCTACGTGCTGGGGCAGTCCGCTTCATGAGCCCAGCGAGCCGGGGACTCGAGCTTCGCGTCTCGACGGTCCGCGACTACCTGGTGCGGCGGCTGGGATTCACAACCGTCTTGTGGGCGGTGAGCGTCGTGTTCCTCGCCGCGTCCGTGGCGTGGCTCCTCGTCGGTTCCGGGGGGTGGAGACAGGGCTCCGACGTACCCGCGGCGATTGACGCGATCGCGATCGTCGCTGTGCTGCTGACCGCCCTCGGCGCCCGCCGGGTCGTGGCCGGCCGGCTGGATGAGACGTCGGTCGCAGCGGCCATGGAAGACGCCGCGAGCGTGCGCAGCGGGGTACTGCGGGGGTCCCTCGAGCTGACCCGCTCGATGCCGGAGGGGGTCTCGGGGGCCTTGGCCCAAAGGGCCGCCGCTGGGGTGCTCCGCGACCTGGAGGGTCGCGGAGTACCGGAGCTCGCCGGGCGACTGGGGTCCATGATCGCTCTCTGGCGGGGGCGCGGCTTCATCGTCGCCGGCGCCATTGTACTCCTGTTCGCAGGTCTCTCCTTCGCCTCCCCCAGTCGCGCCGTGAACGGGCTGCGTGGCTTGGCGTCTCCCATCGCGACGATGGTCGATCCGGTCCTCCCCGCGATGGTCGTCATTCCGGGGACGGTCGAAGTGCAGAGGGGCACGGACGTGACCATCGAGGTCTCGGCAGCCGCGCGGACGTTTGTCGACCTCGGTTATCAGGCCGCCGGCGACATCGCGCGAACGGAGCGTCTCGAGGTCGAGGGCGGTCGGGCGGACCACGTCTTCCGCACGGTCTCGGCCATCATCGAGTACCGAGTCCGGGACGTGGAGGGCAACGAGACCGCCACGCATAGAATCGTACCGATCGATCCCCTGTTCGTGAGCGACATGGTGCTCGAGGTGCTGTATCCGGCGCATACCGGACTTTCGCCGGACGAGTACCGCGGTGACCCGCCGCCGCTGAGGCTGCCCGCGGGCTCATCGCTCCGCTTCGAGGGTCGCGCGAGTCGTCCTCTTTCGTCGGTCTCGCTCGTCGATTCGGTCGGCTCTGACGTGCTGGCATTCGACGTGGACGGCCAGACGTTCTCGGGCCGCTGGACGCCGCGGCGCACGCGCTCGGTCGAGTGGAACTTCCGTGACGTGGCGGGCGGACCCGCGGAGATTCAGCCGGAGCCGCTCGAAGTCACGATCGTTCCAGACGCTCCTCCGATCATCCGCATTCCGACACCGGGGCGTGACACCGTCATGCCCCTGAACATGCGTCAGCCGCTCGTCCTGGAATCCGGGGACGACTATGGCCTTCGACGGGTCGAGTTGGTGGCCTACCGGATCACCTCCTTCGGGGAGCGGCGGGAGCCGGTAGCGCAGGGCTTCGACGTGGGAGGCCAACGAGCGATCCTCGCGCGTCCGCTCCTCGACCTCCGCTCCTGGGGGCTCCTGCCCGGCGACACGGTGCGCTACTACGCTCGGGCGATCGACAATAGCCCGGCGGCGCAGGTCTCGATTTCCGAGGAGTACCTGCTCCGCATGCCGGAGGCGGCGGAGCTGAGGCGGGAGGCCGAGGACGCGTTCGAGAGCGTCGCGGAGCGCCTCCAAGAGCTTGCCGCCGAGGCTCAGGAGCAGTCCGAGGAGAACCGAGACCGGGCGCTCGAGTCCGCGACGCAGCGCGGTGCCGAACAGACCGCCGAGGAACGACAAGCCGATTTCGAGTCGCGCGAGGAACTCGCCCGATCCCTCGAGGAGCAAGCGCAGATGTCGGCCGAAGTCGACTCGCTCCGCGCGGAGATGGACGCCTTGGAGCAGATGATGGAGGAGGCAGGTCAGGCCGACCCGGAGCTTCGCCGTCAGCTCGAGGAGCTGCAGGAGATGCTCAGCAGCATGACGGGTGACGAATTGCAGCAGCGCATGGAGGAGCTGTCCGACGCCCTCGACCGGGAGGATCTCCAACAAGCCAACGAAGCGCTCGAGAACATGGCGAGCGAACAAGAGGATTTCCGGGAGCGGCTCGAAGAGGCACTGGAGCGGTTCAAGCGGGCCGCGTTGGAGCAGGACTTCCGCGCGACCACGAGCGAGGCCGAGGAACTGGCCCGCCAGGAACAGGCCCTGGCCGACGCCATGAAAGAGGCCGACGACCCGGAGCTTCGCGCGCGGCAGCAGCAGGATCTCGCCGACCAGGCCGAGCGATTGGAGCAGCGGATGGAAGCGCTCCAGGAGCGGCTCGCGGAGATGGGTGAACGCGAGGCGTCCGAGGGCGTGCGCGAGGCGCAGCAGAGCGCCCAGCAGGCTCAGCAACAGATGGAGCAGGCGCAGCAGCAGGCGAGTCAGGGTCAGAGTGAGGAGGCGGGCGAACAGGCCCAAGAGGCGGCCGACCAGATGCAGCAAGCTGCCCAGGAGATGCAGGAGGCCATGCAGGAGATGGCCGAGGAGCAAATGGAGGCTCAGCAAGAGGCACTCATGCGCACCGCGGACGATGCGCTGGCGCTCGCGCGTCGGCAGGGTGAGCTCCGTGAGCAGATGCGCGGAGCGGGCCAGGAACGGCTGGCCGAGATGCGCGCCCAGGAAGCCTCGCTCCTCCAGGGCGTCCAGAACATCGCCGAGAACCTCCAGCTGGCGACGGAAGGCGCGATGGGTGCGAATCGTGAGCTTTCCGCGCAGATGGGCCTCGCGATGGAATCGCTGCAGAACACCATCGAAGCGATGGAGGGAAGGCGGGGATCGAGTCCGTCCCCGACGGCGCAGGCCGAGCAGTCGATCGCCGACCTCAACCAGCTCGCGCTCATGGCGATTGCAGGGGCCCAGCAGATGGGCCAACAGGGGGAGGGTCAAAGCGGAGAAGAGATGGCCCAGCAGTTGGAGCAGCTCGCGCAGCAGCAGGGCGACCTCATGAACCAAAGCACCCAACTCATGCCGATGCAGTTGGGCGAACAGGCGATGTCTCAGCAACTCGAGCAGATGTCGCAGGGCCAGGAGTCCGTGGCGAGCGACCTCGGCGACCTGGCCGACGAGCCCGGGTCTGAGCAGTCGCTCGGGGACCTGCAACAGCTCGCGCAAGAAGCGAGGGCCCTGGCGGAGCAGCTCCAGCAGGGACGGCTGACGCCGGAGGTGGTCGAGCGTCAGGAGCGTCTCTTCCACCGTCTGCTCGACGCGGGGCGCTCGTTGGAACGAGAGGAGTTCTCCGAAGAGCGTGAGTCCGAGGTGCCCGGTGTATTCGAGCGCGGCGAGGTGCTCTCGCTCACGGGAGAGCAGCTCGGAATCATGCCCTATGAAGTGCCGGACGGAGAGCAGCTTCAGAGGCTGAGCCCCGCGGTGCGCCAGCTCGTGCTCGATTACTTCGAGCGGCTGAACCGCGCCCGACGTCCCCCGGGAGGATCATGAAGCGCTCGTTCGTAGAGGCACACGGCGTGCGCGGTGCGGTGGCTGTCATCCTCGCGTGCGCGCTGCTGACCGGGCTTGGGCCGGCGCCCGTCGAGGGGCAGGGCCTGAGAGGAGAGGAGGCGCGCCTTCTTCGCGAGGCGGCGGCGCGAGAGTCTCGTGGAGATTATGCAGGTGCGGAGGAAGCGCTTCGCCGGCTCCTGGTCGAAGTCCCGAATTCTTCGGGCGGTCTCTTCGCGCTCGAGCGAGTGCTCGGAGCCCAAGGCCAAGTCGTGGAGATCCTCCCCGCGGTCTACGCGTATCTCGAGCAGGATCCGGAGTCACCGGGGGTTCGCTCATTGGCCCTGCGCGTTCTGACCGACGTCGACTCCCTCGATGCGGTGCGTGCGCAGGCCGAGGCGTGGCTCGCGCTCGACCCGCAGGCGGAGGTCGCCTACCGGGAGGTGGCGCGGGTTTATGAGCGTGCCTTCGACGCCGACGAGGCGATGTCGGTGTATCGGCGAGGCCGGACCCGGATCGGCGAAGACGAAGTCTTCGCGCTCGAGATCGGGGACCTCCTGGCCGCGGAGGGCGACTATGATGCGGCCGCGAGCGAGTGGACCACCGCCGTCGGTGACGACGGGGGTCAAGCCGTGACCATAGCCCGTCGTATTGTCGAGCTCGAGGCCGGGCGTGACGTCCTCGGGCCGTTGGTGGTCGACGCGCTGAGCGACTCGAACCTCCCCCCCCGACGTAGGGCGGGAGCGCGCATCGCGCTGGATGTGGGACTCACGGAACGGGCCGACCGAGGTGTGCGCTCGGTGGCCGCGGACCTGGAGGGCAGGGCGCGGGCGTCCTTCCTGGCCGACGCCGCCCGCCGGGCGCGCGACGGTGGCATGGTGGCGCTCGCCTCGTGGGCGTACGACGAACTCGGAGACGATGCCACCTCTCCCGCCGAGCGGCGTCAATTCGATCAGCGGATCGTCGATGTCGCACTCGCGGCGGGGGATACCCTGACCGCGCTCGACGCTCAGTGGAGACTCGTGGAGTCGTTCTCGGCCCGCTCCGTTGACCGACGCCGCGCCACGGCGCGCGCCATCCAGCTGGAGGGGTCCGGCGCCGATCCGACGCGACTGCGCGATCTACTCGCCGATTTCCGCGACACGTTCGAGAACGCGCCCGAGCTGGACGGCCTGGCCGCGACGGTGGCGTCCGCGCTGCACGCACGGGGCGACCTCGCAGGCGCCGGGGCGGTGCTCGAGGGGGTCAGCGGCCCCCTCAGCTCGATGGAGCGAGGCTACCTCCTGCTGGCCGAAGGGGACCTCGAGAACGGGCGGACGGCGCTCTTGCTTGCGCTCACGGGTCTGCCCCCGGCCGACGCGACGCCGGTCATCCAATACACGGGCCTACTCGGGCGAGTCTCGCCGGCCGCGGCACAGGCTCTCGCGATCGCCGGCGTGACCGCACATCGAGGAGAGGCGGGTCGCGCCGCCTCGGAGTTGGCCGCGCAGGTCGACGCCTTCGATTCCGGGGAACGGGCGGGGATCCTCGCGGAGGCCGCGCGCATCGCGGCGCGCGGCGACGCCCGCGTGGCAGCGGCGGATATTCGCACGCTCCTGGTCGAGGAGTACCCCGACGCGCCGGAGACCGCGGAGGCGGCGCTGGCGCTCGCTCGATACCATGCGCGAACTCCGGACGGGGTGGACGAAGCGGTCCGGCTGCTAGAGAATCTGATCGCCCAGCGTCCGAACGCGGCGATCGTGCCGGACGCGCGCCTCGAGCTTCAGCGACTACGCGGAGTCAGACGATGACGCGGAACCGATACGCCGGACGCCGCAGGGATCTCCTCGCGCGTCTATGTGCCCTCTCCTGCGCCGTCGGCCTCGGCCTGGTCGCCGCTGGCCCTGCGCAGGCACAATTCCTGTTGGTCCCCATGGATCGGGCGCAACAGAACCACCTGAAGGCCTACGGTCTGACGTATTGGGCGCTCGAGCAGGAAGAAAAGGCGGAATGGCTTCTGAACTACCGGGGCGGCTCCTTCCTCTTGCCCGATCGTCAGGACGTTCGACGAGAAGCCGCTTTTCGTGGCGTGACGGTCGAAGCGATGGATGCGTCCGCGGAGGCACGCATGCGTGCGACGGTCCAGGCGTCGAACATGGAGACGGTTCCCCTCGAGCGCGCGCCGAAGGTCGCGATCTACACACCGCCGAACTCGACGCCCTGGGACGACGCGGTGACGATGGCGCTCGACTACGCCGGGATCGACTACGAGACGATCTGGGACGACCAGGTGATCGAGTCGGATCTGTCCGAATACGAGTGGATCCATCTGCACCATGAAGACTTCACGGGCCAGTACTCCAAGTTCTTCCTGACCTACTCCGGGGCTCCTTGGCTCCAGGAAGAGGTTGCGCGCAACCAGGAGGTTGCGCGAGCCGGCGGCTTCGCCGATGTGCCGGCGCTGAAGAAGCACGTGGCCCGAACCATCCGTGACTACGTGGACAATGGTGGCTTTCTCTTCGCCATGTGCTCGGCCACGGAGACGCTGGAGCTCGCGCTCGCCGCCGAAGGCGTCGATATCGCGGCCGCCTATTCCGACGGGACGCCCCCCGATCCGAGTGCCTCGGCCAAGATGAAGTGGGACTTGGCTATGGCGTTCACCGACGCCCAAGTGCAGGTGGCGCCGTCGGTGAGTTCGTTCTCCGACATCGACGCCCACCAAGTCAACACGCCGTGGCGCAAGGAGCTGGGGGTGTACAGCCTCTTCGAGTTCTCGGCCAAGTTCGATCCGGTTCCGGCAATGCTCACGCAGAACCACGAGTCGGTGCTCCCCGACTTCTACGGCCTCACGACGGCGTTTCGTGAGGACCGTCTGAAGGCCGGTACGATCGTGCTCGCGCAGGAAGGCGACTGGGCGAAGTACATCCACGGAAATCTGGGCGAAGGCACTTGGACGTACTTCGGTGGTCACGACCCCGAGGACGCGGAGCACCAGATCGGTGACCCCCAGACCGACCTCGCGCTGCATCCCAACTCCCCCGGTTACCGACTGATCCTCAACAACGTCCTCTTTCCGGCCGCGAAGAAGCAGAAGCTCAAGACTTGAGCGTGGAGATGCCCGAGGGCTTCCCGATCACGCTGCCCAAGGAAGCGCTCGCGGGGTTGGACGGCGTGCATGGAGTACCGGACGAAGAGTCGGGTTCCGGCGTGTCGCCGCGCGGTGCGAGGGCGCGCGAGAGGGCGCCTGCCAAACCACTGACGATCTCGTACGAGGCGCGGGCCCGGCTGCGCGCCGAGGTGGAGCGGGCGGGAGGGCGCGAAGTCTGTTTTTTGGCCGTGGTCGATGAAGACCGCGTGGTGCGGGATCCGAGGGCGGTCGCCAGGGGCAACTTCGAAGCCGTGCTCGTAGCGGCGCGCGACGCCGCCGAGGGCGGCGTGATGTTGCACAATCACCCGAGTGGCGGGCTGGAGCCGTCCGACGCGGACATGCGGGTGGCGGCCCACCTGTACGAGCAGGGCATCGGCACGGCGATCATCGACAACGACGCCGAGAGGATGTACGTGGTCGTGGAGCCGCCTACTCCGCGCGAACGGCTGCCGCTCGACCTCGACGAGTTGGAAGAGATCCTGGCCCCCGGTGGCGGGCTCTCGGGGCGCTACGAAGGCTATGAGGACCGACCCGGCCAGAGGGAGATGCTGTCGGCGGTCGCCACGCGCTTCAACGACGGGGGCATCTCGATCGTCGAGGCGGGGACCGGTACGGGGAAGTCGCTCGCGTATTTGCTACCGGCGGTGCGGTGGGCGCAGCAGAACGGGGAGCGCACTGTGGTGTCCACCAACACGATCAATCTCCAGGAGCAGTTGAGCACCAAGGACCTGCCGCTGGTGCAGCGCCTCATGGGAGACGTGAAGTGGGCGCTGGTGAAGGGTCGAGGAAACTACGTTTCGATCCGACGCGCACTGCTCGCCCAGGAGAGTCAGGGAAGCCTGTTCGAGGAAGATCGCTCCGGGGAACTGCGAGAGCTTCACGAGTGGATCGGGACGACCGAGGACGGCTCTCTCTCCGACCTCGGGTTCACGCCGGCGGCCGAGACTTGGGAGGAGGTCCGGAGCGACCCGGATATCTGTCTTCGTGCGCGTTGCCCCCACTTCCAGCACTGCTTCTACCAGCGCGCCCGCCGTCGCGCAGCGGGAGCGGAGCTCCTGGTGGTCAATCACCATCTCCTCTTCACCGATCTCGCCGTGCGGCGCGCCACCAACAACTACACGCAGTCGGCGGTACTCCCCGCCTACGACCGAGTAATCCTGGACGAAGCACACAACGTCGAAGACGCGGCGACATCGCACCTGGGCGTGGAGATCACCCGCCGTGGGCTGTACCGGGCCATGTCGCGACTGGATCGTCGGGGGCGCGGCATCTTGACGGCCATCCACGAGGCCGTGGCCGGCGACGAGAACGGGCCCGAGCTGAGGGAGCGGGTGGAGAATCGCGTCCGCGCCGCATTGTCGAAGGCGCGGGCCGAGGTCGAGGGCCTCCTCGAGCGGCTCGAGCCGTTCGTGCCGGCCGGAGAAGGTGCGGTGCGACTCGGCCCCGCCGGATCGGGAGAGCCGGCCGAAAATGAAGACGTGGCCGAGAGGCTCCGAGCCACGCTCGCCGCACTCGGCACGTTGGGGCGCGAGCTCGCGGAGCTGAGGGCCCGATTGGAGCTTTTCGAAACGCTTGCGGAGCGTCTCGAGGGGCGGCTGCTCGATCTGCGCTCGATCGAGCGTCGCCTCGCCGCCGCCGAGCACGGGCTCCGGCTCGTCTTGGCGCCCGGCGAGGAGGCGGCCGCGTTCGTGCGTTGGATGGAGTCGAGGGGCCGCGGCAAACGAGCCAATCTCGTGCTGGCGGCCGCACCGATCGAGCTTGGGTCGTTGCTGCGTGATTCGCTCTTCACCCGCGCGAAGACGACGGTGCTCACGTCCGCGACGCTCACGACCCGGAAGCGGTTCGACTTCCTCAGAAGCCGAATGGGCATCACCTCGCTCGAGATGGAGCTCGAAGAGGAGGAGGTCCAGGTCGACGAACGGGTCGTGCCCTCACCCTTCGACTTCGCGTCGCAGACGATGCTCGTCGTGCCCACGGACCTCCCCGACTCGGGAGCCGGTGCGTACAACGAGTCGACGGTCGACGTACTGGGCCGCTTCGCCGAGATGACCGACGGTGGGCTCTTCGCGCTCTTCACCTCCCACTCCGCGCTACGTGCCGTGGCGGGGGGCGTGCGAGAGCTCGGGCTGGACGTGGAGTGGCCGCTTTTCGTGCAGGGCGAGGACGATCGCCACCGCATGCTCGACCGCTTCGTCGCGTCCGGGCGAGGGATCCTCCTCGGCACCACGTCGTTTTGGGAGGGTGTCGACGTTCCGGGTGACCCGCTCCGGGGCCTTCTCATTCAAAAGCTCCCGTTCCGTGTCCCCACCGAGCCCATCACCCAGGCCCGAATGGAGGCGCTCGAACAGCACGGCCTGGATCCGTTCAACCACTTCATGCTGCCGCAGGCAGCGCTTCGCCTCAAGCAGGGGTTCGGCCGCCTCATCCGGTCCAGGACCGACCGCGGCGCGGTCGTGCTTCTCGACAAGAGGATCCTGACCAAGCGGTACGGCCGTTACCTGCGAGACTCCCTTCCACCGGCACCTTTGGTGAAGGGCGCGTGGAGCGACGTAGAGCGCAAACTCGCCGACTTTTACCGCTGAGACGAGGGCCCGATCGGGGGTTGGTCGCCGGGCCCAGCCACCGTAGATTCAGCGCCGAGCGGGCGAAGAGGCCTGCGTCCACCTCAGAGTTCAGGACGATCGATGAAGCGAATCATCGGCATGGGTGTCGGCGTGCTCTATTTGGGCCTGGCTTTCATCGCGCTGACCCGCGCGAACGAGGGTTGGAGCACCGGCTACGCCGACCTCGGCTTCTGGTGGACCGTCATCGCGGTCATCCTGACAATCGCTGCGGGTGGGGCTTTCATCGGCACGTGGCTCCACACCCGCCCCAGGGAACGCTGAGGTCGTGCACGCCGCGCGAGCCTGACATCAGCCCAGTGCGAGAGGCCGTCCGAACCGCTCGGACGGCCTCTTCTCGTTTCTCCAACTTCTCGAAGGACCGGCCATGCCCCTCATCAAACCGAGTAAGATTGTCTGCGTCGGAAAGAACTACGCGAAGCACGCGGCCGAGATGGGCGGCGATGTACCGAAAGAGCCGCTCATCTTTCTCAAGGCGCCCTCGTCGCTGATCGCGGACGGTCAGCCGATCGTCATGCCGGGTGCATCGTCCGAGGTGGACTACGAGGGGGAGATCGGGCTCATCATCGGGACTCGTGCCAAGGCCGTGCCAGCCGCCGAGGCCTGGGCGCACATCGCCGCCATCGTTCCCGTCAACGACGTGACCGCGCGCGACCTTCAGCGCTCCGACAGCCAGTGGTCCCGCGCGAAGGGGTTCGACACGTTCTGCCCGGTCGGAACCCCGGTGCCGGTCGCGGACGTCGATTTGGACGCACTCGGGGTGACGACCCGTGTGAACGGCGAGGTGCGTCAGCATGCTCCGGTGTCGGACATGGCCTTCGACGTTCCTGCCATCATCGAATACATCAGCGCGATCATGACGCTCGAGCCGGGCGACCTCGTGGCGACCGGCACACCGGACGGGATCGGGACGCTGGCCGCCGGCGACGTCGTCGAGGTGGAGGTCCACGGGGTGGGGACCGTCTCGAACCCCGTGGTCGCCGAGGCCTGATGCCGACGCCCAACGCGCGGTATCGTGCCCTGCCTCCGTTTCCGCTCTCGGGGATGGCGGCGAAGCGCCGCGAGATCGAGGCGGCCGGGGTCGACGTCATCGACCTCGGTGCCGGAGACGCGCCGCTCGATCCGCCTCCCACCGTGGTCGAGAAACTACGTGAAGTGGCAGGGGTCAATCGCTATTCCCGCTACGCGTTCCAGAGTGGACTAGCGGACTTCAGGGAGGCGATCGCTCATTTCATGGACGTCCGCTTCGGGGTTTCGGTCGACCCATGGAAGGAGGTTCTCCCGCTCATCGGATCGAAGGACGGTCTGGCCCATCTGCCGTTCGCCTACATCGAGCCCGGAGACGCGGCCATCATTCCCGATCCGGGCTATCAAGCCTACCTCGGGTCGGTCACCCTGGCGGGCGGCGAGCCCCATTTGGTGGCCCTGCGACCCGAGCACGATTTCCTCATCCCGCTCGACGGCGTGCCGGCAACCGTCGTGGATCGGTCGCGCATCCTATACCTCAACTATCCGAACAACCCGACCGCGGCGGTGGCCCCCGACGACTACCTCCGAGAGGCGATCGGCTTCTGCTCCGAGCACGACATCATCCTGGCGCACGACAACGCCTACTCGGAGTTCGGCTTCGACGGGTACCGACCCCGGAGCATCCTGGAGTTCGAGGGTGCCCGCGACGTAGCGCTCGAGTTCCACTCGCTCTCCAAGACGTACAACATGACGGGATGGCGCTTGGGCTGGGCGGTGGGCAACGCCGACATGATCGGTGCCCTGACGAAGGTGAAGACCTTCATGGACACCGGGCAGTACATGGGGATCCAAGCGGCCGGGGTCGCGGCGTTGGAGAGCTGGGCCGCCTGGGTTCCGGGCAACATCGCCATCTTCGAGCGACGCCGGGACGCCGCCTCCGCGGCGCTCTCGCAGGCCGGCTTCGACGTTACCGTGCCGAAATCGACGATGTATCTCTGGGTTCCCGTTCCAGGCGGAGAGCCGTCGGAGGTGTTCGCGGCCCGTGCGCTGGACCAAGAGGGCGTCATCGTGCTCCCCGGGGGGGCGTTGGGGGCGGGTGGCGAAGGCTTCTTCCGCATCGCGCTCACGGTCGACCCGGATCGCCTCACCGAGGCGGTCGGCCGATTGGGGCGCGTTGCCCGCTGACCGAGGAACCGGGCCCCTGAGCTCGGTTTAGGACGCTACATGCGATTACGGCCCGACGGCGCGGACTCTTCGGCGGACCGGGCCTGGCAGAACAGCCGAGGCCTCGGCTCGCCGCGCCTGCGCGCCACCGCGTTCACCGTCTCGGCCGTCCTCCACCTGATCGCGATCCTCGCGTATACCACGATGATGAACGTCCTGAGACCGGACGCGGCGGCGTTCCCCATCCCTTCGGATACGGAGGCGGAGCAGGGGATCGACGTCATCCGGCTGGTGGAGATCGACGAGGAGGACCTCGAGCGTCCCGAGGAGCCCGAGGAGCTCGACGAGGTCGTCCCGCCCGAGGCAGACGCCCGCCCACCCCGCATCCCGGGCCCCGTGGTCGGTGAGCTCATTCCGCCAGGGCCGACCGCCGCCGAGCGCTTGCGACCCAACCGTCGAAGTGTTCGGCTGTGGGCGAACCTCCCCGACGAGTTTTTCGAGCTGACCCTCGAAGAGCGGGAAGAGATCCTCCTGGCCGACAGGATCGTCGAGTGGTACGACTCGCTCAGCGCCGCACAGGCCGCGGAAGACCGGCTTACAGACTGGACGTTCCGAGACCGCGAGGGTGGCCGGTGGGGCGTCGCCGACGGAAAGATCTATCTCGGGGACGTTGCGTTGCCGCTGCCCCTGCAGTTCGGGATTCCGGTCGGAAAGCGCGACGTGACCAACTACCGCATCTGGGAGTTCGAGGAGATCGAGCGTCAGAGCCAACGCTTCCTCATCGAGCAATCGTGGAAGGAGCGGGCGGCCGCCATCCGCGCTCGTCGGGATCGGGAGCGCGCCGCCGCGATCGACACGACGCGGATCCGCTGACCGCCCCGGTTCCACGGAACCCGCACGCGCGCCATCTTTCGAGGCCCTGCGACGGGGTGGAGCAAACCCGCCCGCGCATCGCTGCCCGAACGCCATCCCTGGAGTCCACGTGAGTCAGGAGCTAGCCCCGAGACTCGATCCCCGTGCGATCGAGCCGGCCCGGTACCGGGCGTGGCAGGAGGGCGGCTACTTCCACGTGCCGGCATCGGCGGTTCTGGAGGACGGGCGGGAGCCGTACGTGATCGTGATCCCACCGCCCAACGTCACGGCCGCGCTGCACATGGGGCACGGGCTCAACAATACGGTCCAGGACGTGCTGATCCGATGGCGGCGCATGCAGGGCCGGGCCTCGCTGTGGGTGCCTGGAACCGACCACGCCGGCATCGCGACGCAGAACGTCGTCGAGCGCCAGCTCGCGGAGGAAGGGCTGCATCGTGACGACCTGGGACGCGAGGCCTTCGTGGAGCGCGTCTGGGAATTCGTCACGGAGACGGGGGGGACGATCCTCGAGCAGCTCAAGGCGATCGGCGCCTCGTGCGATTGGCAGCGCACGCGCTTCACACTCGACGACGACCTCCAGCGAGCCGTGCGTGAGGTCTTCGTTTCGTTGTACGAGAAGGAGCTGATCTACCGCGGCGAATACATCATCAACTGGTGCCCTCGCTGCCTTACCGCGCTCTCGAACGAGGAGGCCGAGGGCACGGAGACGCAGGGTCGCCTCTGGCATCTGCGCTACCCGATCGCCGAGGGGTCGGCTGAAGCGGCGCGCGCGGCCTCCGAGGCCGGTTCGGCAGCGGTCGGGCGGCTCGACGATGGGCGTTGGTACCTGACGGTATCGACGACGCGACCCGAAACGATGCTCGGTGACACGGGTGTGGCGGTCCACCCGGGCGACGAGCGGTACGAGGCGCTCGTCGGTGCGGATGTCGAGCTCCCGCTGACGGGCCGGACGATTCCGGTCGTGGCGGACCACTACGTCGATCGGGAATTCGGCTCCGGGATGGTCAAGCTGACTCCTGCGCACGACAAGAACGACTTCGAGATCGCGGGCCGCACGGGAATCGAGATCCTCGACGTGATGACCCCCGACGCGCACCTGAGCGACGCCGCACCGGAAGCGTTCCGCGGCATGGAAAGGTTCGTGGCGCGCAAGGCGGTCCTCGCGGCGCTCGAGGAGCTCGGGCTCATCGCCGGCCGTGAAGAGCACACGCACTCGGTGCCGCACTGTTACCGGTGCGGCACGATCGTCGAGCCGCGCCTTTCGGAGCAGTGGTTCGTGAGCATGAAGCCGCTCGCCGAGCCCGCGTTGGAAGCGTCCCGAGACGGGACCATCACCTTCACGCCGCCGCACTGGCAGCGCGTGTACGAGCACTGGATGGAGAACATCCAGGACTGGTGCATCTCGCGTCAGCTCTGGTGGGGTCATCGGATTCCCGTCTGGTACTGCGCCTGTGGCGAGCAGATCGTGGTGCGCGAGGACCCGAGCGAGTGCCCGAAATGCGGAGGCACCGAGCTCGAGCAGGATCCCGATGTGCTCGACACCTGGTTCAGCTCGCAGCTCTGGCCCTTCTCGGTGTTCGGTTGGCCGAAGCAGACCGACGATCTCGAGGCGTTCTACCCGGGCCACACCATGGTCACGGGCCCGGATATCCTCTTCTTCTGGGTCGCCCGCATGATCATGATGGGCTACGAGTTCCAGGGTGAGGCACCGTTCACGCAGGTGTACCTCCACGGGACCGTGCGCGACATGAAGGGCCGGAAGATGTCGAAGTCGCTCGGCAACGGGATCGACCCGCTCGGCGTGGTCGAGGAGTTCGGCGCGGACGCGATGCGGTACACGATCGTGAGTCAGTGCGCGGTCGGGACCGACATCAGCCTCGATCATGAAGACGTCGAAGCGGCGTTCGCGAACGGGCGCAACTTCGCCAACAAGATCTGGAACGCCGGGCGGTTCGCGCTGATGAGCCTCGGCGAGGACCCCGTGCAGCCGCTGGACCATGTCCGTAGCGACCTGACGCTCGAGGACCGATGGATCCTGTCGCGTGTGGCTCACGCGAGCGCGGAGGCGACGCGCCGGCTCGAGCGCTTCCGCCTACACGAGGTCGCGGAGGGCCTGTACCACTTCTTCTGGGGCGAGGTCTGCGACTGGTACCTCGAGCTGGTGAAGAGCCGATTGGGTCCCGATACGGATCCCGCGTCGCGAGAGGCCGCCCGCTCCACGCTCGTAACCGTGCTCGACGCCGCGTTCCGCCTGCTGCACCCCATTGTTCCGTTCGTCACGTCGGAGCTCTGGTCGAGGCTCCCGTGGCCGGAGGGTGCCGATCGCCCCGCGGATTTGATTATCGCTCCATGGCCGGAGCCGGGCGACGTCGAACGCGACGAAGAGGCGGAGCGCCGAATGGTCGAGGTGCAGACGCTGGTGGTCGAAGTGCGTCGACTCCGAAAGGAGTATGGCGTAGGCGAAGGCGCGCGGATCTCGCTGCTGGTCGAGGGCGGGCCAGAGCACTTCCTCGACACGCTCGCCTTACAGGCGGGGGCGCTCGAACAGCTCGCTCGAATCGAGAGCGTGGCGGGTGGCGCGCCCAGCGGGGTGGGCGCCAACGTGGTGCTGCCCAACGGTGCTGGGCTCTTCGTCCCCCTCGAGGGCGTCATCGACGTCGCGAGCGAGCGTGCGCGGATGGCGTCGGAGGTGGATCGAATCGCCGGGCTGCTGGGAGCCGTGCGAAAGCGCCTCTCCAACGAGCAGTTCGTCGCCAACGCACCCGACGAAATCGTGCAAAAGGAGCACGACAAGGCGGCCCAGCTGGGAGAGCAGGTCTCGAAGCTCCGAGAGAAGCTCGCGAGCCTGTCGGATTCGTGATCCGCCCCTTCGTCGCCTGCGCGGTCGCTGGAGTGGTGGCGGGCGCGTGCGCCCAACAGGGAATCCCGCCCGGCGGACCGGAGGACACTCGACCACCGGTCGTCGTCCAGACCTTCCCCGAGGCGCTCGGGATCCTCACCGAGCTCGACGCCCCGGTGCGCTTCTTCTTCGACGAACGGATCAGCGAGCGCATGGCGGGCGGAACGCTCGAGTCGGCGGTGACCGTTTCGCCCCGTGGCGGGGAAGTGCGGGTGAGCCACGGTAGCCGCTCGCTCACCGTGCGCACCGAGGGGGGCTTCCGGCCCGGGTTGGTCTACCGCGTCACGCTCAAGGCGGTCGTCTCGGACATGTTCAACAACCGGATGACCGACCCGTTCGAGCTCGTCTTCACGACCGGGGGCGAGACGCCCTCTGCGACGACGCTCGCAGGGGAGGTGTGGGACCGCATCGACGGGAATGCCGTGAACGAGGCGGTGATCCTCGCGGAGGCGGCCGACGGCCTCATTCATCAGGCCACGGCCGATCGAGACGGGATTTACGCATTCCGCTACCTGCCGGACGGGCAGTACCGAGTGACCGCGTTCGAGGACCAGAACCGAAACGGGGACGCCGACTCGACCGAGGTGCAGGGGCGCTTCACCGCAGATCTGGCGGCCGGGGACACACTCCTCCTCGACCTGCCGATTCTCGCGCCAGACACCGCGGCGGCGGTGGTCGCGGGCGCCAGTCCGCTCGATTCAGTCACGGTGGCGGTGCTGTTCGACGACTACCTCGACCCGACCGTCGAGGCGGGCGCCTTCGACGTGACGATCTCGTCGGCCGAAGCTTCGGCGCCCTCGATCGTGAGGGTCTTCCAAGAGGCGGAGTACGAAGCGTACATCGAAGAAGTGGCGGATTCGCTCATCCGGGCCGACTCGATCGCCGCCGCCGAGGCGGCCGCGGTCGGTCCGGTGGAAACGGCACCGGACTCGGTCCCGCCGGCCGATTCGACCGAAGTGACCGAGGCGCTGCCCGGGGTGGTAGCCGCTGGGCCCGACTCGGCCGCGGCGGCCGACACGGTCCGGCTCGGTCGGGTGGGCGCGCCGACGCCTCCCGGCGCCGCCGGGGCGGCCGTGGGACGCAAGCCTCCGCCGGGGCTCGAGCGCCTTCAGGGACCGCGCGCGGGTCCGACCCAGGACGGTCGAAGGGTGCTTCCGGGTCGGCGCATCGTGCTCCTCTTGTCCGAGGCGCTCCTGTACGATGTGGAGTACGAGGTCCAGGTATCGGGTGTGGTCAACATTGCCGGGCTGGGAGGGGGCGGAGGCGTCGCCTCGCTCGTACTGGAGGCGCCGCCCGCCGACACCATGGTTGTCGACACGACGGCGGCGCCCGACTCTGCGGCGATCGACACCCTGGCGGTCCCGGACTCCGCGGTACTCCCGGACACCGGCGTTGCGGGTCCAGGTCCGCCCGGCGGGGACGCGCGTCGGTGAACGACCCCCGCAGCAGGATTCCATCGGTCGACGCGCTCGTGACGTCCAGGGATGCAGCACCGCTGATCGAGGAGTTCGGTCGAGACCGCTCGGTCGACGCGATTCGGGCAGCGGTCGACACCATCCGCGCTCGCGTCTCGGCGGCCGCAGCGGGAGGGCGCCTGGAGGAGTGGGATGACCGGGTCGAAGACGTCGCTACGTATCTCGGACCGGCCCGGGAGGCGCTGGAGGTCGCCGATGTGCCCAGCCTCCGTCGGGTCGTGAACGCGACGGGCGTCGTGCTGCACACGAACCTGGGCCGGGCGCCGCTCGCCGAGGTGGCTGTCGAGGCGATGCGCGCTGCGGCCCGTCAGTACACCAACCTCGAATTCGATCTCGAATCGGGGACTCGGGGCTCACGGTACGCGCACTGCGTCTCGTTGCTCACGGAGCTCACGGGCGCCGAGGACGCGCTCGTGGTCAACAATGCGGCGGGCGCGCTCGTTCTCGCCGTGAACACCACCGCCCGCGGTGCCGGGATCGCGGTCTCTCGAGGGGAGCTCGTCGAGATCGGTGGCGGTTTTAGGATTCCGGAGGTGTTGGAACGGGCGGGTGCCACGCTGGTCGAGGTCGGTAGCACGAATCGGACGCGGCTCGGCGACTATAGGACCGCGTTGATGGAGCAGGGAGCCGTCGCGGTCCTCAAGGTGCATCGCTCGAACTTCCGGATCACCGGCTTCACGGAGGAAGCTTCGATCGCCGAGCTGTCGGAGGTCGCGCAGGGGGCGGGCGTTCCGTTGGTGCATGACCTCGGCTCGGGGCTGATGATCGATGCGGAGGCATTGGGGCTACCGGCCGAACCGCGTGCGATGGAGTCCGTCGCGGCGGGCGCCGACGTCGTCGTCGTCTCCGGTGACAAGCTCCTCGGTGGGCCACAAGCCGGCATCATCGTGGGGAGCGCCGTGTGGATCGCGAAGATGCGGAAGAACCCCCTCTGCCGGGCGCTTCGCGTCGACAAAGTCACGCTGGCCGGACTGGAGGCGACGCTCCGACTGTATCGGAGAACGGAGCAGGCGCTCGCGCGAATCCCCACGCTGCGTATGCTCGCCGAGCCCGCCGCCTCGGTGCGCGCCCGCGCCGAGTCCCTTGCGGAGCGGCTCGGGGTCGAGGGAGTGTCCTCGACGATCGTGCCCACGAAGGGTGCGATCGGGGGCGGGACGTATCCGGGGGTCGAGCTGGATTCGTGGGCGCTGGAGCTCGACGGCGGCTCGGGGGCGGAGTCGCTGGCGACCGCGCTGCGCGGCGGTGACCCTCCGGTCATCGGCCGAATCGTGGACGACCGAGTGCGTCTCGACGCCAGGACCGTCCTCCCGGGCCAGGAGGGCGATCTCGTGCGGCGCGTGGCCGAAAGCGCTGCGCGATCGCTGCCCCAGGCCGAGGGCCTGCCGTGACGCGCCCGGCGGTCTTTCTCGACCGGGACGGGACGATCATCGCGGAGAAGGCGTACCTGGCCGACCCCGACGGCGTCGCGCTCATTCCCGGTGCAGCGGAGGCCATGAAGGCCCTGCGTGACGCAGGGTACGCGATCGTGGTCGTGACCAACCAGTCCGGGATCGCCCGGGGCCTCTATTCGCTCGACGACTACCATGCGGTCGCTGCACGGCTCGAGGAGGTCCTGGCCGGGCGCGGGATGATCCCGGACGAGACGCACTTCTGTCCGCATCATCCGGATCAGAGCGGGCCGTGCGATTGCCGGAAGCCCGAGACCGGCATGTACACGCGCGCGGGCGCAAATCTGAGGCTCGACTACGCCTCTTCGTACTTCGTCGGTGACAAGATCACCGATGTGCTTCCGGCCCGCTCGCTCGGAGGGCAGGGAATCTTGGTACGTACGGGCTACGGCACGGAGCACGAGGCCGATGTGGGAGAAGACGTATGGGTCGTCGACGATCTCCCCGCGGCGGCCGCGCGGATCTTGAACCCGCCGGCCAGTGGTGTGTAGTATCTTCCCTAGCCGGGTGCCGATCAGCAGGTGCTCGGTGCGACGTAACAATTCAAGGAGGATGTCGACGTCATGGTCACAATGACGAGCACGGCAACTCAAAAAGTTCAGGACTTCATTCAGGAGCACGGGGTCGAGACCGAGGCCGGGCTGCGCGTCGCGGTTCTTCCCGGTGGATGCTCCGGATTCCAATACGGGCTCAATATCGAAGACGGCCCCGAGGCCGATGACGAGATTCTCGAAGTCGGGGGCGTAAAGGTCTTCGTCGATCCGTTCAGCGCCCAATATCTGGAGGGCGTCGAGATCGACTACGTCAGCTCGATGATGGGTCAGGGATTCACGTTCCGGAATCCGAAGGCGTCGGGCGGCTGCGGCTGCGGTAGCTCCTTCACCGTTTGAGGCGCCCCGCGCCCAGCTCCGCCCACGACGGTTCGCCCTCGCCACGAGGTCGGTCCGTCTCGATCGACCGTTCCGCCCCCTCCTCCACGTCCCGTACCCTCTGATCACGTGGAGATTTCGACGTTCACGGGGCCCGGGTTCGGTGAGAACGCCTACCTGGCCGTATGCACCGAGTCCGGAAGCTGCATCGCCGTGGACCCGGGGCGCGGAGCACCCGAATTGGTGCGTGCGATCCAATCGGAGGGCCTCGTTCTCGAAGGGATCGTCCTGACCCACGCCCATCTCGATCATATCGAGGGCGTGTCGACGGTTCGGGCCACATTTCCCGAGACTCCGATCTGGCTCCACCCCGCCGATCTCGGCCTTTATCGAGGCGTCCAACGGCAGGCCGCGATGTTCGGCATGGCGGCCGAGCCCCAGCCGGAGCCGACCCACGAGATCGTGCCGGGTGAGCCGATCGTCGTGGGCTCGTGCACGTTCGAGGTACGCTTCACGCCCGGTCACGCCCCGGGCCACGTTATTCTGGTGGCGCACGACCACGGGCTGGCGCTCGTCGGCGACGTCGTGTTCCAGGGCTCGATCGGACGCAGCGACCTTCCCGGCGGCGACATGCAGACGCTCATGGCGTCGATTCGCAGCCAGGTGCTCACCCTGCCCGACGACACGACGCTTTACCCCGGTCACGGACCACCGACCACCGTCGGTCACGAACGGGTGACGAACCCGTTCCTGGTCCCGCACTACGGGGGAGAATTGGCGTGATGGTGCCGGGTCTCCTGAGCGATGCCGCGTGAGCCCGACGGGCGAGCCCTTCAACGTCGCGGTCTTCGCGTCGGGAGGCGGGACCAACTTCCAATCGCTGCTCGATCACCAGAACGAGCAAGGGCTTTGGAGGGTGGCGCTCCTGGTCATGAATCGGGAAGCCGGGGCGGCCGACCGCGCGCGCGCCGCCGACGTGCCGGTTCGCGTGATCGCCACTCGAGACCGGGCCGAAGAAGACGTGGCGCGCGAGACCCTGACCGCCCTCGAAGAGCACCGAATCGACATCGTGTTGCTCGCCGGGTACCTGCGCCGGATTCCGAGTGAGGTCGTTTCCCGATACCGGGGGCGGATGCTCAACATCCACCCCGCGCTCCTGCCGGATTTCGGCGGCTCGGGGATGTACGGACGGAAGGTACATGAGACGGTGGTCGCGGCGGGCGTCGACTCCTCCGGGGCCACCGTGCATTTCGTAGACGAGGAGTACGACGACGGCGCGATTCTCGGGCAGTGGTACGTGGATGTGCGTCCCGATGACACCGCCGACACGCTCGCAGAACGTGTGCTCCGTGCCGAGCATCGGCTCTACCCGAGCGCCGTCGATCACCTGTGCAGGGCCTTGGCCGAAGGGCACACGCCCGAGCGAATGAAGGACGTTCGGCTCGACTATCCGCCCAAGGGCTCACAAAATCGAATCACGAACGAAGACGAGGACGAGGTATGAAGCGCGCGCTACTCAGCGTGTCGGACAAATCCGGAATCGAGGACTTCGGCCGGTCGCTCGTGGAGCGCGGGTGGCAGCTGCTTTCGACGGGTGGAACGGCGCGCGCCCTCCGGGACGCCGGACTCCCGGTGACGAGCGTCTCGGACGTCACTGGCCATCCCGAGATGATGGAGGGACGCGTCAAGACGCTGCATCCCGCGATTCATGCCGGGCTTCTCGCCCGTCGTGATCGAGGCGACGACATGGCGGCGTTGGAGGAACATGGGTATGGGGCGATCGATCTCGTCGCCGTGAACCTCTATCCCTTCCGGGAGACCGTGGCGAAGTCGGGTGTGACGCTGTCCCAGGCCATGGAGAAGGTCGACATCGGCGGGCCCACCATGATCCGTGCAGCGGCGAAGAGCCACCGCGACGTCTGGGTGGTCGTGGATCCGAACGACTACGACGCGGTCATCGATGCCATGGACGAGGCTGAGGCCGACCCCGTGCTACGCCGCACGCTCGCGGCGAAGGTCTTCCGTCACATCAGCGCGTACGATGCGGCGGTGGCCGATTTTCTCGAGGCTGGAACATCGACCTCCGGCGACGGCGTCCTCGGGGAGCGGCTCGACGTGTCCATGCGTCGTGTTCAGGTGCTGCGCTACGGGGAGAATCCCGACCAGGAGGCCGCCTTCTACGGGCCCGAGCAGCCCGTCGGGATCTCCGCACTCGGCAAGCACCACGGGAAGGAGCTCTCCTACAACAACATCCTCGATCTCGACGGTGCGCTCCTGAGCCTCGCGCCCTTCGCCCGCTCGCCTCGACCGGCCGTCGCGATCATCAAGCACACGACGCCGTGCGGCCTCGGAATCGGCGGGACGCTCACTCAGGCGTATCAGCGGGCGTTGGCCACCGATCCGGTGAGCGCGTTCGGGTCGGTCATCGCGGTCAACCGACCGGTCGATGCCGAGGCGGCCGAGCATATGTCGAAGCTGTTCATCGAATGTCTCGTCGCGCCCGGCTACGAAGACGCGGCCATGAAGAAGCTCTCCGAGAAGAAGAACATCAGGATCCTGTCCTTTCCCGAAGGAGACGCTGAGAGCTTTCTGGCCGCACACGGGACCGTGCCGTCGCCGCGGGCCATCCGCTCGGTGTACGGCGGTCTCCTCGCGCAGACCCCGCCGGTGCCGCCGTACTACGGCGAGGTCGACGAGAGTTGGCGGGTCGTTACCGATCGCGAACCGTCCGAGGCCGAATGGGACGACCTGCGCTTCGCATGGGCCGCGATCTTCGGCGTGAAGTCCAATGCCATTCTGCTCGCGAAGCGGGGCGGGGTGGTCGGCATCGGTGCAGGACAGATGAGTCGGGTCGATTCCTCGATCATCGCCGTCCGGAAGGCCGGGGATGCCGGCCTCGATCTCACCGGGGCGGTTCTCGCCTCCGATGCCTTCTTTCCGTTCCGAGACGGCGTGGACGCGGCGGCAGACGCCGGAGTCAAAGCGGTGGTGCAGCCCGGCGGGTCGATGCGGGATCCGGAAGTCATCGAAGCCGCGGACGAGCACGGGATCGCCATGGTGTTCACGGGTCGAAGGCTGTTCAGGCATTGAGCTCGGTCGAGATCGTCCACGGATGGCAAGCGTGAGCCGGCACGCACATTGGGAGTCGGTCTATCGGACCAAGCGACCGGACGAGGTCAGCTGGTATCAATCCGAGCCCGGGATCTCTCTCGACCTGATCCGAGCCACGGGCGAGGGTCCCTCCGCTCGAGTCTTGGATGTCGGTGGAGGCGCCTCGGTGCTCGTCGACCGATTGCTGGAGGCTGGATTCGAGCACATCGGCGTGATGGACATCGCGCCCGCCGCGCTGAGCGCTTCGAGGGACCGGCTCGGCCCTCGATCCGACGCAGTCGAATGGGTCGAGGCGGACGTCTTGGAGTATCGGGCGAACGAACCGTGGGACATCTGGCACGACCGTGCGGTCTTTCATTTCCTCGTCGATCCAGAGGACCGCGCTCGATACAGGGCGTCGCTCTACGAGGCGGTCGCGCCCGGCGGGCACGTGATCGTGGCGACCTTCGGCCCGGAAGGCCCGACGCGGTGCAGTGGACTGGACACGCTGCGATGCAGCGCGGACGAGATCGCCGCCGCACTGGGCGACGGAGTGACGTTGGTGGAGAGTCGAACGGAAGTTCACAGAACCCCTTCCGGTGCCGACCAACAATTCGTGTATGCGCGACTCCTGCGAGTCGACCCGACGGGCTAGTAGGCGACGAGGGCGTTCGGCGACGCGATGACGACGAACGAGAAGGCCGAGGCGCTCATGCAGTCGGCGTGGGCCAGGCGGCGCGCGTCCTTGGACGCCCCACCGGACGAAGCGCGAGCGGCGTTGACACGTGCCCGGGAGGAGCTGTCCGAGGCGGTGCGAATCCTCGGTGAGGGCGGTGGCCCGGTTTCGTATGCTCACGCCGTGCACCTGCTGGCCAACGTGGAATTGGACTCCGGTGACGAGGCGCAGGCCCTCTCTTTGTGGGAGGAAGCGGTGCAGGTACTGCGGGCAGCCGACGATGCGCTCCAGCTGGCCCACAAGGTCCGGCACCTGGGAGATCTTCACCGACACTGCGGCCGGCTCGAGGAAGCGGACGGACATTACTCCGAGGCTTTGTCCCTCTACCGGCGTCACGATCGCCCGGGCAGTCTGGATTTCGCCAACGCGGTATCGCGAGTCGCGGCCCTGAAAGACCAGCTGGGAGAACGGGAGCTGGCCTTCCAGCTATGGTGCGAGGCACGCGATCTATACGCCGCCGTAGGCATCGCGCCGGGCGTCGAGGAGGCGGAAGCCCACATGCGCCGCCTGAAGGGCCAGAGCGATCCGGGCTTCCAGGGACAGTCCGGGAATGTCTCCGGACGGCAAGGTCTTTCGTAGGGGTGCCCGCGGACCTCGCGTTCAAACGAGCGCCCGTGATTTCGTAAGGTTTTGTGTGCGTGACGGTTGGCGGTTCCAGCGGAATCCCCTCACGCACGGCACGGTTCTTGAGTTTGAGACTTCCCGTTTCGCACTCTCAGATACTTGCTCTTCGGGAAACCCACGATGAAGCGTTCATTCATTCGACTCGGGATCGGCATTGCTTTCATGGGAGGCACGCTTACGGCGTGCGACGACTCCGCCGGTGTCGGCACCGAGACGAATCTCAGCATTCTCCTGACCGACGCGCCTTCGGACTTCATCGGTCAGGCGATGGTTGATATCGGCGCGATCGAGCTCCTCGGGGGCGCCGGCGGCCCGATCGTCCTCACTGACGACGGCACCAACGGCTTCGTCAACCTCCTCGACCTTAGGGACGCTGCGACTTTGGCGCTCGCGAGCACCCAAATCGAGGCGGGTGCCTATACGCAGCTCCGCCTCGCGGTGGAGGAGGCCAGGGTGACGCTCGCTGGGAATCTGGAGTTCGTAGACGGTGGAAACTCGATGGCGCTCACTGTCCCGAGTGGTGCCCAGACGGGCATCAAGCTCAACCTCGCGGCAGGAGATGCAGAGGGCACCGAAGGCAGCGTGGAGATCGTGCCGGGCGAGATGGTGCTCGTGGTCGACTTCGACGTGAACCAGAGCTTCGTGATTCAGGGGAACCCGGAAACGCCCGCCGGCATTTCTGGCGTTTCGTTCCAGCCCACCCTGCGCGTGGTCGTACACGACGTCGCGGGCAGCATGTCCGGCAGCGTCACCACTCAGGTGCCCGGATTTTCGGTCCAGGGGCGGGTGGTCACAGCCACACCGGTGGGGGGCACGACTCTGGAGCCGTTCCAGACGATGTCGGCCACGGGTGTGACGGGCGAAACCGGGGACTACACGGTCCTCTTCCTCGTGCCGGGCGACTACGAGGTGTCGGTGGACACCGGTGAGGGTTACACCAGCACGAGCGTCACGGTGAGCGTCGCCGCAGGCGCAAGCGTGACCGGGGTCGATTTCAACGTGATCGAGGGCTGACGATCGGGAGCGGACGGACAAGCGCAATGGCCCGGGTTCGTCGGATCACCCGGTCCGCCGAACCCTGGTCGCCTCACCCTTGTTCTCGGTCTCGCATGCGCCGCGACGCAATATGGACGACATGAATCAGCAGCTCGTGGGAGCGGTTCGGGCACTCTGTGGCGCGACCGTGCTCCTGTCTTTGATGTCTTGCGGAGGTAGTGACGTGCCCACCGGGCCGGTCGATGACGCGGTGGTGACCACGGTTTCCGTGACTCCCGACGCGGTCGCCCTCTCGGCCATCGGGGATACGGTCCGACTTCAGGTCGAGGTGTTGGACCAATTCGGAACCCCGATTGATACAGTCGTGGACTGGATCTCGTCTGACGGTGCGGTGATATCCGTGAGCAGTGAGGGACTCGTCACGGCCCTCGCCAACGGCACGGCAATGATCGAGGTGGTGGCCGGAGACGTGATGGAGAGTGTCCTCATCACGGTCAGCCAGGTCGCTGCTTCGATCGTCGTCATCCCCGACCCGATTGTCTTGAATGGTTCGGGTGACACCCTCCAAATGGTAGCGACCGTTCTCGACGCGGGTGGCTCCACCATTTCCGGCGCCGCCGTGACGTGGTCCTCCGACGACCCCGGAGTTGCCACCGTGGATGACGGGCTACTGACCGCGGTGACCACCGGAGAAACCAGCGTCATGGCATCGTCCGAGGGCCTTTCCACGACCGTGGCGGTCACGGTAACGCCGCTGCCGGCCTCGATCGAGGTTGCTCCTGATTTCGTTGACTTCGCCAGCTTGGGAGATGCGACCGCTGTCGTTGCGACGGTACGGGACGGCGGAGGGGTCGTCATCGAAGGCGCCGGCGTGCAGTGGCTCTCCTCAGACTCCAATGTCGTCACGGTGACGGACGGGATCTTCGTCGCGATCGGAAACGGGACCGCGACAGTAGTGGCTACCGCCGGCCCCGTCGCGGCCTCAGTGGTCGTCGTGGTCGAACAGGTCCCCGCCGCGATGCAGATCGAACCCAACCCCGTCACGCTCAACGGTCCCGGCGACACCCTGACCGCCAGCGGGTCGGTTCTCGATGCCGGAGGCTCGGTCATCGTGGGCGAGCTCGTGACGTGGATATCGTCGGCTGAAGGGATCGCAACGGTCAGTCCGTCCGGCCTGGTGACGGGTGTAGCCCCGGGCGAGGCGGTTCTGACCGCCCAGTCTGGACCCCTGATGAGCGAGGTCACAGTCACGGTCACTCAGACACCGGCCTCCATCGAACTGAGTGTGGATTCCGTCTCGTTTTCGGCGATTGGTGACACATCGACGGTGGTGGCGACGGTGCGGGACTCGGGCGGAAATCCGATCGTGGATGCCACCGTGACCTGGGTGTCCAGTGATCCAACCGTGGCCGACGTCACGGGGGGCTTGATTACCGCAACGGGCTTCGGCACGGCGACGGTCACCGCGTCATCAGGCGCCCAGACGACCATGCTCGTCGTCGTCGTGACCGAGCCTGCAGAGGCCCCTTCCTTCTCAGCGGTGGTGAACGAGATCTTCGTCCGTCGAGGTTGTGCGGCGAACAGCTGCCACGGGCGAGGCGCCGGGGACCTGACCCTCTCGACCAATTCCGCGACCAGCTACGCTGAGCTGGTCGATGTACAGGCGACTGCCGAGCCCACGCTCATACGGGTGCTTCCCGGTGACGCAGACAACAGCTACCTCGTCATCAAGCTCGAAGGCAGGCAGTCGTCGGGTGGACGAATGCCGATTGGTGGTGCGCCGCTCGGTGCGGCGGACCTGGCGAACATCAAGAACTGGATCAATGCCGGTGCCCCGAACAACTGACCTCCGCCGCTGTCGCGCGATCGTGGCCGGACGTGGTCCGATCGTCGGATTGATCGTGGCCATGGCAGCGCTTCCGTCGGCCGCATCGACTCAGGCGCCCGAGGTGTTCGAGTCGACGCAGTCGGCCAATCTCCCCACCGCTGCCATGATCCGGGGCGGGCTGTGGATGTTCGAGATCTCGCACCGCTTCCTCCCTCCGATTTCGGACGGAGTGGACGCGTTCTGGGGACTGGACGGACCGGTGAACAACCGACTCGGACTGGCCTACGCGCCATCCGACCGAGTGATGATCGGCGTGCTTCGCTCGAACTTCGACGGAAACGTCGAGTTCAACCTCAAGGGCCAGCTACTGTCTGGAAGCGTTGGTGAATGGCGTTACCAGATCGGGGCCATGGGCGGTATCGGGTTCAACTTCAATGCCTTGGAAACCGCGGACGTCGAGAACAACGAGTCTCAGTTTTACGGACAGGCGATCGCGAACGTCCGCTGGCGAGATGTCGCGCTCGGCGTCGTGCCGACCGGCTTCAGAAATCCTCGGATCGAGGACTCCGACCCGGTGAATACCTTCGCAGTCGGCCTTCATGGGCAGTACTACGCGATGCGAAGCCTGAGCGTCTTGGCCGAGTGGAACATGAGCGTGGAAAGCGTCGATTACCCATACGATGCGGTCAGCGCGGGTCTCGAGATCCGAACTCGCGGCCATGCCTTCAAGTTGGTCCTGAGCAATCAGGTCCGCATGAACCCGACCCAATTCTTGGTCGGCACGCCGTCCGACTACGGTGCGGATCAACTCCGCATCGGGTTCAACATCACGAGGGTATTGAGCTTCTGATCGGCCGGCCACGCGCCCGTGGCCCTCGCCCGAACAGGAACGCCGCTGCAGCTACTCCGGAAACGGCTCGGTCATAGGCACATTGAAATGACCATGAAGTACGCCATGTTTCACCCTGGCCACGGCGACTCGGCCGCGTTCCGCGGATCGAGGACGTGAAGCGGCTGAATCTGTTGTCAAAACAGGTGGGAGGGGTGGCAGAGCGGTTCAATGCACCGGTCTTGAAAACCGGCGGGCGAAAGCCCTCGTGGGTTCGAATCCCACCCCCTCCGTAATGTAAGTGGCACAACCACTTACGGAAATTGGCTCGAGAGGTGATTTCTCGCCTCTCGGGCCTTTTGCCAACGGATTTGCCAACGGACGTGGTCTGGGCGT
>Ga0224512_10000382_pt1 | contig 47699 bp, 85 predicted proteins | sample SF_May12_sed_USG_4_FD_169103 | JGI IMG/M metagenome (GOLD analysis project Ga0224512, IMG submission 169103) | Sediment microbial communities from San Francisco Bay, California, United States - SF_May12_sed_USGS_13 | ecosystem: Environmental > Aquatic > Marine > Sediment | place: USA... | reverse complement strand
ACCGTTACCCCTAGTAGAACCTACCCAGTAGCAATTAAGGCTATCTTCATACTCACAAGGTCCTAGCCCGAATAGTGTAATCAGTAGTGCAAACAGTACCATCATTTCCTTTACCCTCTTTCTTTTTTGGCCTACTCTTATTAAAGCATAGATCTAGTAGCCTGTCAAGAATTTTCTAGGATTTTTTGGGCGCTTCCGATCGTAGGGACCACAGGCGCTTAGCGGACCAATATGCATCTACACCTAGAGCGGTAACAATTCTGTCACAAACGTCACAAAACCTTGGAATCTCCGTCTATACCCATAGGTGATTACCATATCAGACATGCGCCATATACCCTGGTCTATATCTCCATATATGCCTAGTGATTTTTGTAATGCCTCTAGTTGAATAGTAATGCCATATCGACCGTTAATGTGATATAGGACATACCCTAGTTACTCTGGTCTATATGCCTATATCTGTCTATCGTTTCATTTGTTCTATATATGACATATGGTATATTAGGTAAGCTTTACAGTAACAACACTGGCATTATGTTACAAATTAGACCGAATAACTGTTCGAGTCGCCATAGACTACTAGCAAATAGGTATGTATGATTTGATATTCACAAATGAACGAATAAATACCCATATCGGTCGGTCGAGGAAATTCGATAGTTGACATGCACTAAACCCTAGTGGCAATCCTACTAGTGAAATTCGCCTAGTAAAAACAAAGGAAGCTTGACCCTATATGGGGATATAAGTGTTGTATATTTAGGTATGTTTCACTTATTAACTACTTAAAAAATACCTGTGTTTACGTACAATAGACAGATTAAAGTACAGAGAAATAGACTGTAATAGTAGACATACACTAGTATACTATAGATATATATACCTATATATATATTTACTTATTCAGTGAAAAAATGTGTGAATTTTGCTTAATATTACTTGACTTTTGGAGACGGATGTGCTCTTGATACATTTACTTTGAAGGTGCTAGCTTTTGCAAGCACTAGCTAGAGCAAGCAGTCCCGTACTATTTGCATACCCAATCATACCCTATTTATACCCTACCCATTTCTACCCAAATTATACCCATGCTAACTTTTGCTAGCACTAACAAAAGCATACTGTTACCCATTTCAGGGTATGACATCTGTCACAAAATAATAGGTTGCATTCTTCCCTACATTTGATAAAATCAGAGTAGGTTAAGAAAAGGGTAAAGGGTATGAAAAACGAAAATCCAGAGTATATGGATGCGCCCACAGATCCAGCCGAACTAGCTGAATTTTTGGAGCGCCTAGAATTGCATAAGGCTACGATCGTTGGCCATAATCGGCGAGCGCGAATTCAAGCGCGTATTGATTATCTGTCTAATGACATAGTAGTTAGAGCTGCAATCGAACGTAGGCTAGAAAAACTACGCGAACGTAAGGACCTAGAGCGCCAAATTAAAGCGCTAGAAAGAGTCTATTACCGATGCTAGACACGATCGTTATAGATGCTGAATTCATCGACTCTGATGATATCGAACTAGACGCTAGGGCCAAGCGCCAAAATCAACAGGTTAAAGTAGAGCTAAAGCCTAGTAACTTCCTACTGTGGCCGATTAAGGCTACCCTGTGGGCGCTCTACCTTAATTTCCTGGTCGCCACCGTGGTGATTATGCTACCGCTACTGATTCCACCGATGACGCCATTTTGGCTTATTGGAATGAATGTAGTTACGCTACCGATTCAGAAAAGGGTGAAACGATGACATACTACGCTATAGAGCTAATTCAAAAGAGGATAGTGCATAGGTATACTAGTGCTACTAGTACTAGGACAGTATGCAATATGCACCTAGACGATTGTGCATGGTTTATCGACGATAGGGCCGATAAAAAGGACTCTGACGAATTGTGCGCAATTTGTTACCCTGGTGATTAGTTAGTTTGCTTAACTACTTTATCCACAGGATAGGCTTACTAAATAATTTCTAGTGACAATAGTCACAAAAAAGTTCTAGAAAAAAGGTTGACAAAAAACCGGATCTAGAGTTAAATAACAGTAGGAACAAAAACCAAACGAAAGGTAATAAAATGACTGACGTTGAAACCTTCGACCCGTTCGAGGATGAAGATGAGGCTACCGAAACTGTAGAGGTTGACCCTAGCGAAATGGGTATTACGGACCTTTGCAATAAGGTAGAGGCTATTTGTGGTAAAAAGCCTCAATCAGCACAGGTTAACTCCTGGATAACTAGTAACCCTAACTTCCCTGTGGATTTTGATGATGAGACCGGCGATTATGTCTTTTCTGATGAGACCGTGGAATGGGTAGTTAACAAGATGAGCCAGACTAGGGGCTCTAAGACTGCTCAAGTTAAGCGTAAGATTCAGGCTAACAACGCTCAGATCAAGCGTTACCAGGTTCGGATCGCTAAGATTCAGACCGAGATTGCAGAACTTGAGAAGTCTCTAGCAACAGAGTAATTGAGAGTTAGGTTTGAGTACTAGGTCACTAGTACTCATTCCTAAAACTCAACTACAAAAAGGGTATGAAAATGGAAACTCACAGCCAATGTTGTTACTGTACGATACTACTGGCGCAAAGAGTAGTTAAAGCATTCACTACTAGGAATGAGCTAGGGCCATTTCTAGATGATAAGGAACAACTAGCAGAGGACCTATTAGAGCTAAGCCGATGGATTGCTAAAGATGGATTCATTCCATTTGTAGATTTACAGAACGAAAGTTTAAACTCTTAAGAGTTTGAACCTAGTAGGTTAGGTGTTGGTTAATTCCCTCCAATACTGGCACCTAGCCTAATAGGGTTAAACCTATTGGTTATGACACTATATCCATATAAAAACCTATTGACGATTCCAGTTATCAGTAGACTTAGTGTCATTTCCAATAGTGTTAACTAAGAGAAAAGGGTAATAAAATGGTTAAAGTAAACGATAGGGTTAGACAATCTAATTCGGACCTTTATAAGGGTACTATTCTACATATAGTAACAGTTCAAGAGGATGAAGAGGGTAATGGTGAAATTACCTATTGCTTTGTCCTGTGGGATGATGGAATAGCAACCGCTCATAGATCAACAGATTTGAGGGTACTAGGTTAGTGTGAGGTTTAATCTGTCACAATACGGCGGACCTAGTACCCTCAATTAAATTAGAAAAGGGTAAAGAAAATGGAACTATACAAAGCAACATATGAAACTGAATTGCCAAACGACCATGACGATTATAATTATCAGGAAGTTTTGATAAATGCACCTAATCTAGTAGCTGCAACACGTTTTGCTAGTAGATTTAGGCTTAAAGGATTTACTCAACATTACAAATTTAAAATTGAAGTAGGGACCTATTACCCTAGAACAGTAGATAATGAGGGTAATATGACCAATTCATGTCTGTTTTACATTTTGCAGGAATGGACAGAATAATGGCAATAATTCCAAGTAACGAATTAAATGATTGGATTGTTGGCCATCACGATTATGATTTTGAATATGAATGGTCCGATGGTTCTAGCTTTGCAATCTATAAAAAACCACCTGATTATACTTTCCTGGTTCTGTGGGATTCGCAAGATAATCCTATAATTTGGACAGATAATATCGAATTTGTTAAAAACAGGTTATTAAATCATCCTAGTGAAGAAATACCTTTTGATTATTCATACTGTGATTATCCTGATAATCCTATTAGTGATAAAGAATTTGAATATCTAAAGAAATGGTTTGATTAGAATGGAACATCTACTTACATATGTAAATCAACGTATTGAAGAATGGGAAAAAGAAAAAGACATTGATAAATATTATATCATTATTGAACTTAAAGCTATCAAACGACTAATCGAACTAGAAGAAAAACTAAATGAATTAATGAAGGTTTAATGATGGTAGCACAATGGACTCCACTAGGAAAAGCAGCACAAGACTATTTTGAAAAAATGCTAATAGAAGATATTGAATTACACATTAATAAATCTAGAGCTAGCTTAATGTTAGAAGTTGCAATAGAATTTAGATTAACTGTAACAGAATATGCTAGATTACTCCAAGGTTTACCAATTTAATTATTGCCCTAGTAGCTCAATTTGGATAGAGCGACAAACTTCTAATTTGTAGGTTGCAGGTTCAAATCCTGCCTAGGGTACTTACCACTAGGAAAGAATGAAAAAGTATAAGGTTTATACCCTTTTTCCTTATTCATATAAAATGTCCAATCCTCGCATCATTGGGCTATATTCTTTCCTAGTGGTTCCATTTTATGATTACCGAAAAAGAGTTTGAATATATAATCAATAATGATTTTGAAGGTGCGACAGATTTAACTTTTTCCGACTATGCTAGATATATTGGCATAAGTCCTCAACTTCTAAATTATTATATAAAAAACGGACAAATTAAATGGCACTGGTGCAACTGTGGACGAAAAGTCATCAATATCGAATCAAATAACAGAATCGGAAAAAGACTATCTAAGAAACATAAATAAATTACTTGCGCAAAAAACCCACAAGGGTAGAATCTGCAAAACCTGTAGCAAATTTAAACATTGGACAGATATGTATACTAAATATGAATTACTAAAAGGTGGCGCATTTGTCCGATGTTGGTTTTGTAATGCCTGTGGTTCTTTGTTAAAAGAGGACACGATTTAATTTGTATTATGATCCTAGTTTTGCTAAAGCAGTAATTGCTTATACAATAATAGCTGTAATATACATAATAATAATTTCAATAATGAAAAGGAACAAATAAAAATGGATACTGAAAAAGATAGAACTATTTCATATGTTGGTAGTATTAAAGAAATTACACAAGCACAATTAGAACTTGCGTTTAAAAGATATTCTAATTTTAGAATTTATAAAAATACTACTCCATTCACTGAAGATATGATAGTTTCACATTTTGAACAAGTTAAAGATCTTATTGATAAAGTAATTGAAAGTATAGAAAAATAATGGATTTGCTCCTGTGGCGGAATTGGCAGACGCGCAAGACTTAAAATCTTGTGGTAGAAATACCGTGAGGGTTCGATCCCCTCCAGGAGTACTGTAGAATTAAAAAAAAGGAGAATAATTAAAATGGAAACTTATAGAGATGTAAATGAATATTCAATTGGTGAAAGAGTATTATCGACTCATGGTAATACATGCACTATAGTAAGTCCACCATTATGGGATAATTCTGATGGTTATTGGAAAATAGTAGTAAAATATGAAAAGGATCTAGGTTTAGGTTTACATAGAATGCAGAATCTTAGAAAAATTGAACCTAAAAAAGATGCTACAGAACTTTTAATTGAAATAGATAAAGTTCTTACAATGATTGCAGAGTATTTAGATGGCTGATGATGATAAAAAACCAAAAAATCCTTTAAGAGAAAAATTACCTAAAGTTCCTCCAGCTAGTCCACCAGGACATAAACAACCAGAAGAAATTCCAGAGGAAAACAATGAGTAGTAAAGATATTAAAAAAGGTAGAGAATTAGCTAAAGAAGATAAGCGAAAAGCAGAAGAAATTAAACCTACACAAAAACAAATTGAATCAGCTAGAAAAATTTACGAAAGAATAGAACAGGAAAATGATAGCTCATAACATACAACCACAGGGTCTTAATTGGGTCGATAGTTTTCAAATATTTATAGTAATTATATTCAGGTTCACAAATTTGGTATCAAACAGCAAATTCCTGTGGTTCTGTTAAAGAAAGAGGACCTATTTCAGGTATAGGACAATGGAAAATGTATATTTGTATTACTGGGTATTGGGATTGTGATTTTTGGTCTTATATTTATGTAGGAACTAATTAATTAGAGTTTTGGGGCTATAGCTTAATCAGGTTAAAGCAAGACACTCATAATGTCTGGATTCTGGGTTCAAATCCCAGTGGCCCTACTATGAAAACAAAAAATGAAATAGAAACTATAGGTTGTATTGAATGTGATTATGATTTTAATGAAGATCATTTATTAAATAGTCCAGAAGGTTTAAAATGCCCACAATGTGGATTGATAAATTATCCTGATGATGATGAAATTGAGTAAATATGACAGAATCAATTACAGAAGTAGATAACTTTAAAGAAGATAATACAGAAGATGAGAAAGATCTCCCTAAGATTTATTACCATTGTTTAGCTGCATATGATTATATGAAAGAACATGGTGATCAATATACGGAAGGTTTTTACTATTTAGGACATATGAATCATGTGTATGAAAATACAGATGTACCTAGTTCTTATCATAATAGAGTAAGTAAAACATTATTTCAATTAGGTTCTATTGAAAGAGAATTTAGAGGCGGTGGAACAACACCTTCTAGGTTTAGATTAATTCAAAGACCTACACCAATAATGTGGTCAAGAAAAAATGCAGGTACTAGTAAAAAAGTAAATACTAGAATTGATATGTTAGATGACAGAATTACTAGAAATACTAATAAAATAATTGAACTTGAAGCTGAAATCGAAACACTTAAAACACTACTTCAAAGGTTAAAGTAAAATGGAAAACAAAATTATTATGAAAAAGAAATATGAACAGAATGTTGAAGAAAAAGGGCAATGTGAAGTTTGGTTGGTTCGTTCTAATACAGAACCCAATAAATGGTATTCTGTATTTAAGCCTGAATATCTTGGAAGAAAACAAAGACTAATTTCTACTAATATGGGATGCACTTGTCCAGGCTGGCATTTTCGACATAAGTGTTCTCATATTGATTTGATTTTGGCAGTACATAATTCAGGTGTTAAAGCAGAAGACACTATGACAATCATAGAAGAAGAATAAAATGACTATTCAAACTAATAATCAAAAAATTTATGAAACATTACAGGATATTGCTAGATTAGCTAATGATTGTTCTCAATTACTTAAAGGTATTGATCCTGCAAGAATTCTAAATACTCCGCCTAGAAAAGAAATTATCCAAGCCTTTTTAGATGAAATGAATATGGAAATACTTAATGTTTATGAATTACTTAAAGAAATTATTATAACGAACCATGAAACAACAGATTTACATTCCACCTAACATTAATCTCACAGGCAAACTCTTTGACCATCAAAAGCGAATTGTTAAAGAAGCTTTTGGTCAACCTAGATATATTGCTGCATGGGATATGGGTACAGGTAAAACTATATTTGCCATTGAAAGAGATTTACAATATAGAGTAGCAGGATATGTTACTAAAACTTTAATTATTGCGCCTCATGCTACTCATGATAGTTGGAGAAAAACTATACATAATGGTACTCCATATAAAGCTTATGTTGTAAATAGGAAAGGTAACTATAGAAAATTATTTCTTAGGCATCTTAAAGATCCTAGAAGTGAGTATACCTATTTTATTATTAACATTGAAGGTATTAAAACTAAAGATTTAAAGAATTTAATACCTTGTAAAAAGCGTAAATGTAAACAAGCTAATAAATGTACTTGTAAACTTAAAACTTATGATTATTTATTAGCCGATCCTAAATTAGGTATAAGTCATTTAATATTAGATGAATGTCATTCTATTAAAAGTAGAAATATTGAAAATACATTAGCAGTTAAAAAGATTACTAATGATGGTAAGATTAAATTTGTTACTGATATGTCGGGCTCACCAGTAACAAATAATCCTGATGACCTGTGGTCTATTCTTAATCATATAAAGCCTGTAACTTATGGTAGGGGAGGATTATCTTATTGGAAATTCTTTGATAAGTATGTAGATTACACTATAGGTTTTGATGGATACCGTAAAATTAAAGGGCCTAGTGAAGAATGGTTAACAGAAGGATTACTTTCAATTAAACCATTCTATTCTAGAGTATTAAAATCAGATGTTTTAGATCTTCCAGAAATATTAGAAGAAAATCTTTATGTAGATTTGTACCCTAAACAACGCAAACTATATGATGATATGGATTCTAAAATGGTAGCCTGGATTGATAATAATAAAACAGGTTTATCAGAGCCTATGATTAGCAAAGCTGCTATGGTTCAAATGCAGCGTTTACAAATTTTTGCGTTAGGGACTCCTAGTTTTACTGGTTATAAAGATCCTGAAAATAAAAAAGGTTTACAATATCTCTTAGAAGATCCTAGTGCTAAACTTGATTTAGTAATTCAAATTCTTGAGGAATATGCACCGCAAAAGTTTGTTATATTTTCTCAATTTGCTAAACCAATTGCATTACTTGCTAAAAAATTAGAAGCAAGAAAAAAGATTAAAAATAAAAGAACTATAGAATATGTAGAATATTCTGGTAATGTACCTGATAAGAAAAAGCCTTGGCATAAAGAACAATTTATAACTAAACCAGAAATTCAAGCTTTTATTGGTACAATTGGTTCTGCTGGAACAGGTATGGATGGTTTACAGCAAGTTTGTTCACACATGATATTTCTTGACAGAGCATGGGGACCTACTGCAAATGAACAAGCTATTTCAAGACTCCACAGGCAAGGACAAAAGAATCATATAACATTACTTAATGTTATTGCTAATGATACTATTGATGAGGAAAGAATTAAAGGTATACAATCTAAGTACTTTGAAATCCTTAAAACTGTTGGTGATATAGATGCAGAAGGTAATCCAATTAAACTAGACGAAAGACTAATGGGATGACTAATGAAGAAAAAGAAATAATAATTGATGTGCTCTGTGGTTTAGCTTTAGCAGACCATTTAGGTGATGTTCGTGGTGAAGAACTTAACCTTTGGAAATTGCTTGGTTTAAATCCAGAAGAAGTGATGAACAAACGCGATGAATACTATGATGAAACAAAATCAATATTTCAAGTTACTAAGAAAATACTAGAAGAAAATGAAATGCAATTACCAGACTACTTAGCAACAGATGATTGATATAGATTATGAGTGAAGAAACATTTTATAAGTTAGTCAACTTAGCAAATAGCTTACTGCTATCTTACTTAGGAATTACATTATTCTAATGTTAACAAGAATAAAAGTTACAATTGAATTTGAATATGATGTAAATTTAATTCCAGAAAAAGCAATAATAGATGCTGAAAAAACTAAATGGTTATGGGAAGCTTCTTTGATAGATGCAGCTCCATACCTTGAAAATTTTAAAATTGATTTTCAAGATATAGCTGGGTATAATAATGACACGTAAAAGTATACTTAAAACTAAAACTCCAAAGGGGCGATATAGATGCCGAAGGCAATCCAATTAAACTAGATGAAAGACTAATGGGCTAATGATTAGAGTATTAAGAGTACTAGAATATGAATATGATAATATTGAAAGATACTTAGATGATATTTCAAAATTTACAACTAATTTAAATATCGGTAGTATGAGAATGCAAAGTTCAATAGTTAGTACTAAAGCTATTGTAGACAATAAAGGTGAATATAAGGAAGTTCCTCCAGGAAGTATTATAGAATGAGGATATTTCCAATAAATAAAGAACAAGAAAACTATGCACAATATATATTTAAATTGATTAGAGATAAAGGACTTTATTGTGAAGTTTGGGACTCATCATCTACAATAGAAAAAAGAATTAGAACTGCATTAAAAGATAAAGATTCTGTAGATAATAGTAATATTGTAATGATTATAATTGGACCTAGAGAAATGGAAACTAGTTCATTTAATTTAAGAATTGATAATTTAGAACTTAAAGGACTATCTGTAAAGCATTTCTTATGACACGTAAACACATACTTAAAACTAGAACACCTAAGGACAGAACAATGAAAACTGTACTAATATTTACTTGTATTACTTGTGGAACTAAAAAAAATTTAGCTTGTACTATTGGACAAAAAGAAGATTACGAAAAGAATCCTGATAATTATAAAAACATTTTTGCATTTCATACTAAAGAACATCATTGGTTTGAATATAATATGTGCAAAGATTGTCTTAAAGAGGGTGAATTATGAATGACAAAATAAAGCATATAGATTCATTAAGTTCTCAAATAAATAATGCTTATCAAAAGCATATTGTACCTTTAAGACAAGAAATTCTAGATGAACTTAATATTGAAAAAGGTCAAATACTTAAAGTATTAATTGTAGATAAATTACATGAAGTAGAATTAGATACTATAGATATAACAGTTAATGGTAGAGTTATTTTAAATTGTTACCATTATACTTATCCAAGACCCGGAACATTTAGTAGAAAATTATTAAATATTCCCTTAGACAATTTGGTTAAAATATGTTAGAAGAAAAAGAATGTATTACTTGTATTGATAATCAATTAGAATTTTTAAAAGAAGAATGTATTAATTCTAAAAGAGAATGTAAACATCATTGTAATCATTCATGGTCACATGATTTTTGTTGTTGGTGCGAAAAAGAATTTATTGAAAATTGAAAACACTAATAATTAGAACTTCTGATAGAGGTTTATTCAAGAATTGTAGAACAAAATGGGATTTTCAATCTCCTTTAAGGAAAGGATATCAGTATATAGGTGCTGTAAATGAAAATTTCTTTATGGGTAGTGCAATGCATTATGCTATGCAATATTTTTATGATAAAGAATATTGGGTAGATGATCCTTACACTCCTGAATATGAATTACTTTGTGATAGATCATTTGAAGCATTTAACAAATACATATATAGTAAAGAAACTAAAAAGCTTTATGATAAACAATTACTTGAAAAACTTTATAATTTAGGGTTTGGAATATTAAATAATTATTATGTTACACAAGGTAAACATGATATATTAGAATGGATACCTTATGCACCAGAAACTGAATTTGAAATAGAATTAGATCCTACATTATTTAATTTAGATCCTGATAAATATAAAGTATTATATCAAGGTACTATAGATTTAATAGCTATACGTAGATTAGATGAAACGCTTTGGATATGGGATCATAAAACATTTGGTACAGAGAAAACTAATTATACTTGGCTATTTTTAGATACACAATTTTCAACGTACCTGTGGGCTATGAAAAAATTGGGCCTCAAAGTTGAAGGGTTAATATATAATGGAATTTACAAAGGATTTCCACAGACCCCAAGGATTCTTAATTCAGGTAAATTGTCTAAAGCTAAGAATCAAAATACTACTTATGACTTATTTGTTGAAACTCTTAAAGAAACTAAACAAAAAGCTAAACCTTACTTAGAATATCTAGACTTTTTAAAACAAACAGAAAAGACTTATATTGTAAGACATGAAATACAACGTACTAATATTGAATTAAAAATTGAAGAAAATCAATTACATGCTGAAATAAAAGATATGTTAGATAATCCAAGTATATATAATTCTGTAAGTGAATGGAAATGTCATAATTGTGAATTCTTAGAACCATGTATACTTAGATTATCTAATAAAGATCAATGGTTCTTAGATAAAAGTAAATTCTATAGAAGGGGAGATTAACTTGCCATTACTTTATATTCTCGAATGTGATATTTGTCTTTTACGTTCTATGCCTTTAAATAATTTAAAAGAACTTAAACAAAAGATTCGTGCTAGAGGTTGGCTTATTCAAAATGATAATAAAATAATTTGTTCAACTTGTAAGGGTGACATATAATGACTAGAGCACAATTAAATATGAAATTACCTAGTCAAGATGATAGATACATTAAAATTCTTTTAAAAGAATCCTTTAAAGGTGTAACTAAGTCAGGTTTAATAATTGCTTTAGTTAGATTTATATATGATGTAGAAAAAAATGCTAGGATAAATGGAGACGTAGATGATTTAGAATTAATTAATACAATTAAAAAATCTGCAACTATATATGATAGAGAACAAAGAATGAGAAGTGGAAGGCCAGCACAAAATATTGACTGAAAACATTTTAGATGACATAGCTAAAGAAGTTCCAAAACCAGATTTATCTAAACCTACTCCTTCAAAAAAAATTACTGCAACTAATAAAGGTGAATTAGGTTTAGATATTTATACTTTAGGAAATAGTCCACAGGCGATCTTATATGATATAATCATATTTGGAAATCCTGGTGTAGGCAAAACTTTATTAAGTGCTACAGCATCAGATGTACCAGAATTATCGCCAGTGTTATTTGCTAATATTGAAGGAGGAACACTAACACTTAAATATGATTACCCAAATTTAGATATAGTTAATATTACTACTGTTAGAGAAATGTTTAATGTCTTTAAGGTACTAGCTAATAATCCTGGTAAATATAAAACTCTTATTATAGATTCTATTACTGCATTACAAGCATTGTCAGTACAAGAACTTGCAAATAAAAGAGTTAAAGAAGGAAAAATAGATGATCCTAATGACAGAGATTGGGTAGTCTGGCATGGTAACGATACACAAACTAAAAGAATTGTTAGAGCTTTTGAAAAAGCAGGAGTAAACGTTATATTTACTGCTTTAGAAAAAGTAGACAAAGATGAAAAAACTGGTAGATCTTTTATATTGCCAGATATGGTAGGTAAAACTGCTTACCATACTCCTGGCAATTTAGATTTTGTATGGAGATTATCTGTCAGTAAAGGAAAGCGGGTACTATTAACTAGAGAAAAGAAAAACATATTAGCTAAAAGTAGATTGAATAAAAACAATCAACCTATATTACCAGAAATAATAGAAGATCCAAACTTTACAAGGATAATGGAGTTAATAAATAATGTCTGATACTGAATTCAGTGATGTAATTGATTTTTCAGAAGTAGAAGTTTCTGATTTTTCTCCAATTCCTAACGGTACATATTCTTTTACTGTTGAAAGTTATAAAGTAGATAGTTTTGAAAACAAGTCAGGAAATCCAAAGGCTAAGATTAAGTTAGGAACTCCTAGCCTTAACTTTATGTTTTCATGTACTGAAGATCCTTATGTTAATCGTAAGGTATTTGCAAATATTTATATTGCACCTTCTACGCTTGGTTTTCTTAAGGCTTTAATGGAAGCCTCTGGAGAATTTACAGAAGAAGAATTAAATGGTCCTCTTAAGTGGAGAGAAGCTGCTGAAAGAATGGTAGGTTGTGAATTGGCACTTAAGCTTAATATTCAGAAGTCTGAAAAGTATGGGGATAAGAACCGTATTCAGAGTTATATTCATTTGGATAATTACACTCCAGATGATGATGACGATTACGAAGTTTAAAATTTAATAGCTTTAAATGTGGGTCAAGTAGTCGGTAAAGGAAATAACGGTAGGTAAAAGACTGCTTTTCGTATTTCTACCCACATTTTCTAATTTGTTTAGGGGATTTCCTTTTGTGAAAGATAGAAGAATAGGCTTTATACAATATATTATAGGTGCAGAAGAAGAAGGCTACGTTGTTTTAGCTACAAGAAATTTAGAAGCCGCTACTTTTTGGGAATTCTTTTTTAAGTATCCTGACGAATTAGATAGTATACAAGATTATTTAATAGATAATGAACATCAAGGGGATATCTATTTTTGTCCGACTATCTTAACTAAGGAAAGAAGGGTTAAAGCTAATATTGTAACTAGTAATGTTCTTTGGGGAGATTTAGATACTTGTCCTCCAAATAAATTATTAGTAAAACCTACAGTAGTAGTTCAAACTTCTCCCAAAAATTATCAAGCTTACTGGAAATTAAAGCAAACAGCACATGCATTAGATGTAGAACGAATAAATAGTAATATTGGATATAGACATGAAGATGATGGATATGATATTAATGGTTGGGCATTAACTAAATATCTTAGAGTACCCAATACTAGAAACTTTAAATATCCAGAAGCTCCACTAGTAGAAATAATAGAATTTAATAAAGATAATTTATATGATCTAGAAGACTTTAATGTTTATCCAAAAACAAACAGAAATAGTTTAGATAATTATGAAGAATATCCAGATGAATTACCTAACTTTACTGGAGCAGAATTATTAGATAAATATAGTGATAGCGTTCATCAAGGAGTCTGGAAATTATTTATAGATATTCCTGATGACGATTGGTCTACTAAACTATGGAATTTGCATTTAACTTTATTTGAATTAGGTTTACCTAAAGAAGAAATACTTATAATATCTAGAGATGCAGCTTGTAATAAATATAAAAGGGATGGAAGGCCAGAAATCTTCCTGTGGAAGGAAATACTTAGGGCCGAACAAGCTTTTAAAAATAAAACCTTTTTAATATCAGAAGTAGAAACAGATACAAATGTTTCTTGGAATTTAGCAGATAAAGAAATTCTTAGTGATGAAGAACTAGGAGAAGCTGTTAGATATAAAACATTTATAGATGACTATATTTCTTGGGGAAGAGAAATTAGTGATGCTTCTAGTCATTATCATATAGCTGGAGCATTTGTAATTCTCTCAGGTATTCTTTCTGATAAATTAAGATTACCCACAGCTTACGGTAATATAGTTCCTAATTTATGGTTTATGATTGTAGCTGATACTACTCTTACAAGAAAATCTACTGCTATGGATATGGCTATGGATTTTCTTTATGAGGAAAATCGCAATATATTATTAGCCACAGATGGTTCTATTGAAGGTTTATTACAAGCGTTATCAGTACGTAAAAATGAAGTCTCATTATTTCTTAGGGATGAGTTTACTGGTCTTATAGATCAGATGAGTAAAAAAGATTATATGTCTGGTATGATGGAAACACTTACCAAACTATATGATGCTAAACCTTTACGTAGACTTTTAAAGAAAGAAGTAATTGATATTCAAGATCCTTTACTTCTTATTTTTGCCGGCGGTATTAGAACAAAATTATTAGAACAGATAACATATGACCATATTAATAGTGGTTTTATGCCTAGATTTTGTTTTGTTCAAGGTAAATCAGAATCAGAAAATATTCGTCCTTTAGGTCCTCCTACAATACAAAGTATAGGACGTAAAAAGGAATTAACTGAATTTGTAGAAAAACTTAATTTAATATATAATCCTGATAGTAAAATAGGTAAATTACCTATTAATCAATATAAACCAGAAGCTAATTATCATGAAGTTTCTTTAAGTGATGATGCTTGGAGAATTTATAATAGGATAGAAAAAGATATGACAGACATAGGATTAAATTCTAGTCTTAATGATCTTATGACTCCTATGATGACAAGACTTGCACAATCAGGATTAAAAATGGCTATGTTAATTGCAGCAGCAGATACAATGGATGTACCTGTGGTTGTGCAAAAAATACATATTCTTAAAGCATTTTATTTTGTAAGAGTATTTAAAGATGCTGCAATAGAAGTTGTAGCTAATGCTGATAAAACTGCACAAGAAAGATTATTTGAAAGAATTTATAAAGAAGTTCTCAAATATGATGAAGGTGTAAGTAGAGCAGCAATTATGTCTAGGTTTAGAATAAATGCTCGAGATGCAAGAAATGTATTTGATACTTTAGTACAAAGAGGTTCTCTTAAAGAAGAACGTAGGGGAGGATCTACATTTTATAAAGCAGTCAAATATCGCGACAACAAGAGAGTAGCTTTGTGAGTATTACAGCAGAAGAAATTACATTTACTTGCGGTAACTGTGGATTTGAAACAGTATCATTACCATTTATATTAGAACATATAAAGAAGGATGATTGGCATTGTTGGCATAAAGAGCATGGAGGTTATTTTGAAATAAAAGGTCAACCACATAATTGCGAAAGAGAGTATTGTGAATTTAACAGTAAATATATACCATCGTTTATCGAGGGTCGTCCATATAGAGAAAAATGATGATACTGAGTAGTAAAGATAGAATAGAACTAGATCTTAATTTTGATACAAAGCCATTGATAAAAGCTTTACAAAAACTTAGTTGGCATATTTTAGAATTTCCGGTAGCTTTATATGAACTTAATAATAAAGGTGAAGGATTTATTATTAAAGATGATTAATATTCTTGAATTAAAAATGAATAATGGCAAAACTATAGGTCAATTTTTTATTGATTGTATGATCGAATTAATTAGAGAAGGAGAATCATTTTCAGGTAAAAGACCTTTAGGTGCTTCAATTTGGTATTTTGAAATTAAACAATGTTTAATTGATAATGATATAATAACTAGTCAAACTCCTATTTGGGATATTGATAATTTATTAGTATCAGCATTAGAAGCAAATATGAGGTACAAATGATTAGAAAAATATTACATAGATACTTTTTGAGAAGAAATAAATCACCAATTCATAGTGCTATTGCTAATGGACCTAATTTTAAATTTATCCAAAAATATAACAATTGGCATATAGATAAATATGGTGAATTTGATTATGGACCATTCTATCTTAAAATATTTTCATATTTTTTATCCTGGTTAGATGATTGGCAAATAACTTTAAGATTAAGAAAATGATTTGGCTTAATACAGGTAAACAAATTAAAGTAGGTGATTACGGCACTTTTAGAAATGGAACCACAGGTGCCTTAATTAAAGGTAGGGTAACTAAGATTAGGGATGATTGGATTTTAATTTATACTGAAAATAGAAAACCTAAAACTATTGTTACTTATATAGACAAAGCAACTAAGTATGAAGGAAACGCATTAACATGACTTATATTAGAAATGGTATTAGAGTTAAAAAAATAATTACTTGCAATAATTGTTTAAGAATTTCAGGAAAGAAGTATACGATATGATGATAAAACCTCCTACAACAAAAACTCATGTAGAAATACTTAGGTTTTTAAATGTTCCAGAAGAATTAATAAATAAAACAATTTATGCTATTTTAGATCTTGATCCAGAACAATTACCTGAACTTACTTTAACATTAATAACAGATAAAATTAAAGATGATGATATTGTTACAGAAAATATGGCTTTTCAATTAACATTAATTGAAGATGGAGGATATTATGAAAGCTAGAGTGAAAGTTACAATTATATTTGAATATGAAGCAGATGCAGAACATTATACATCTGATTATAACGATAATATTGCTCCTGTGGATTTTGCAGATTTTTCTGATCGCATTCAAGATTATGATGGTTCAGATGAATCTATTATAGATCTTTTAACTACTTACGATTTTGAAGCAGATTTACTAATTGAGGAGATTAAAGAGTGAAACATCCAACTTGGCCTAATAGTAAGTCTTGGATTAGAATAGGTCAAGAAGCAGAAATTTATCATTGGTTAAGTGATAAGAATATTATTGGTAAAGTATATATTATTTTACATGATAAAAGTTTTACACTTCTTACAGAAGAAGGGCATAAATATAAAGTATGCTTTGATAAATTTTCTAAAATGGAAAAAGATGATCGTTTAATTAGGAGGATTAAATGAAATGGAAATCAGGTGAAGAAATACAGTTAAATGACGAAGGTATGATTCAAATTGATTTAGGTCAATCTGAAATGACTCGTTTAATGGCTAAAGTGGAAAGTATTTCTACAGATCATATTACTTTTAAATTAGGGGTATTAAGTTTATGGGTTAATATTAAAACTCCTAAGACAGAAGTTGAAATTTTAGAGAAGATAACAGTTCCTGAGGAATTATGACTAAATATCATCCATTAAGTAATTGTCAAGAATGTTCTCATAGTTCTAATAACCATTACATAACAACTAAGCATCCTCGTTATCATGATACACGTTTAGATTCTGATATTTTAGTTGTTGGAGATTCACCTAATCAATTTGAAAAAGGTAAATGGTTTTCTGGAAATTCTTGGCAATTACTTAATCTTATATTTAAGAAACACAAAATATCAGAAGATCGTATTAGTTATACATATGGTTTGCCATGTTCTTTTAAAGACTTCAAAATGGCAGATATTAAATGCTGTAGACCTAGATTATTTGATAAGTTTAAAGATTATAAATATGTACTACTTCTAGGTTCAGATGTTAAAAAGATAGTTCTTGATAATAAAGACTATACTTGGAAACAATATGGTTGGTGGTTTTATTGTAAAGAAATTCCTGGAGTCAAATTTCTTTATACAATTAAGCCTGCAACAGTATTATTAGGTACTGATGGATTCAAAACTTTAGATACTGATATAGCTAAACTTGCTAAGCCAGAGTTACAAGTCAAATGGGAAAATCCTAGAATTACAGTAGCAAATTCTTTAGATGAAGTGCATGAATTTTCTGCATTAACCACAGGTAGTGTTATAACTGTTGATGTAGAAACAGAAGTTAATAAAGAAGAATCATTTACTCACCCTAAAGCTATATTAAGTATTGGTATTGCAACAACACCTATGGATGCATTTGTAATACCTGAAAGATTTATTAAACCAGCTACACAAGCTATTAGAAACTTATTAGATAATAATGATCTTAATACTCAGAATGGTAAGTTTGATGTTCAAGTATTATTTAACAATGATTTAATTCCAGTACCTCATATATTTGATGATACTATGTTAATGAGTTATTCTTTAGATGAAAGAAAAGGTAGACATAGTTTAGATTTTCTTTCTATGGAACATCTAGGTGCTCCTAATTATTCTAAAGATATTGAACCTTATATTAAAAAGGCTGGAAGTACATATAGAGATATTCCGCCAGATAAACTTTGGAAATATAATGGTTTAGATGCTATTTGTACCCACAGGCTAAATCCTATATTACATGAAAAAGTAGATAGTAAACTTTATAATTATTTAATTCAGATTAGTAATACATTAGCTGAAATTGAGTTACAAGGTATTCATGTTGATACAGAATTACTTGAAGAAAAAATTACAGCTGCTGAAAAACAACTATTTATATTAACTGTTAGACTTAAAGCATATGATCTTGAAAATCCTAATTCTCCTCAGCAAGTAAAGAAAGTATTACAGAAATTAGGACTTAAGAATATCAAGAGTACAGAAGCTGATATCCTTAAAGCTTATGCTATGCAACATAAATCTAATACTACTCTTATACAATTTATAAATACTTTATTAGAATATAAGACCTTAGAAAAGCTTTATAGTACATATCTTAAAGGTATAGAAAGTAGACTTGTAAATGGATTTGTTTATCCTACTTATCTCATTCATGGTACTGTATTTGGCCGCTTGTCTGCTAGGAATCCAAATATACAGAATCAGCCTAGGCAAGGAAATATTAAAGAACTTTATACCGTTTCTAATGATGCTAATACTCTTATCCAGTGTGATTATAGTCAAGCTGAATTACGTGTCATAGCTTGTGAAGCAGAAGATAAATATCTTCAACAAGTTTTTGGTGATCGTACTAGAGATATTCATGGCGAAGTTTCTGATATGGTTTATGGTAAAGACAAATGGAATAAAGAACAAAGAGTAAGAACTAAAGCATTTGTATTTGGTTCAGTTTATGATAGAGAAGCCAGTTCTATTGCACAAGAATTTAATATGGAATTACATGAAGCTTCTCATACTCAAAGAACATTCTTTGATTTAATTCCTGATACTATGGCTTGGCGAAAACGTGTTATTGATTCTGTATTAAAAGAAAAGAAAGTAATGGAAACTCCCTTCGGTAGGAAGCGTAGATTCTTATTAATTACTAATCAGAATCGTGGTAAAATTATCAAAGAAATTCTAGCATTCTACCCACAGAGCATTGCAAGTGATTTAGGTATTAATTCTACAATTAAACTTCAAGAAATATTTAGACAATACCCAGATGTTAATATTCGCAACATGGTACACGATTCTATCTTAGTAGAATGTCCTAAAGATCAAGCTGAAGATATTGCTTTATTAATGCGTAGAACAATGGAATCTGTACCAGAAGAAAAGTACAGTGATTTTGTACCCTTTAAAGTTGATATAGAACAAGGACCAGATTGGGGCCATCTACAATGAAACATCCAAAAATTATATTTTATGAAGTAGAATTAGTAAATGATAATAAAAAACATAAACAAATATTTCAATTAGATAGATATCCAGTTAAAATAGATTATCATGAAATCATTTTAGTAGGAGATTATTTTTATAGAGTAGAAGAAATTTATCATATTTTAGAAAAGAATGAAATTAGAATTAGAGTTTCATATGTAGGAGCAGGTAGCTAGTGTCATTGTTTAATCATCCACTTTCAACAGCTATAGAAATTTTTAAAAACGATCTAGAAAAAGCAGGTTATCGTTTAGGTGCTGTAATATTTAATATGCAAAATAATGATTTTACAGTAGAAGCTTTCTGGGATGAAGAACTTTATTTTGAACATAACAAAATACTAAAGGATTAAATATGCAAATTCATATATTAGAAGGTAAACGTAGAAAAGGTAGAACAGAGCAACTACTTAAACAGTTTCTTGAATTTGGTGCTGGATATGCAGCTTTTATTGTTATTAATGAACAAGAAGCTAAAAGAATCAAACATCTTATTTATTTAAAAAATAATAAAGACTTTATAGATAAAACTAAAGATATTTATACTTGGGACCAGATTTTAAATAGAACATATATTATTGGAACTAATTATAAAACTTTATTTATAGACAACTTAGATATTATGTTAACATATTTTTTCCAAGATAAACAAGTTTTTGCTACTACATTAAATAATTCTATTACGGTCAATAAATTACAATAGCTTGCTGACTCTGCTATGGATGCGTCTATACAGCCCGAAATTGCCAATCTGGCGCCTCTAGTTCAGACCGCACTACCATCCACGATCGACCCTAGCGAGCCAAATATACAATGATTTACAGGGTATTGAACGCTATACAGCCTGTGGTGTCCTGGGCCAGCTTAGGCACCTGCTTATAGAAGGAGTTACAATAAATGTTAATTGATATTAAAAATGTATTAGAAAGACTTAATAAAGAAAAACGTTTAGAATGTCTTATAGATTCAGAGTTTCTTGGTGAGCCTATATGCCCAAAAACTATAAATAATCCTAGAAAAATGTGTGCAGGTTGTGTAGCTAAAATTTATTTGGATAATTTAAAATGACTGATATTGAAGATGATTCTATTAAATTAGCAATATGTTTAAGTGAGGCAAAAAAAATTAAAGCTATATGTAATAGATATTTTTATAGAGGTCTCAGAGATAGAACTAATATGACTAAGATAGAAGTAGCAGCAGAAAAGATTATAAATACATGTACACAAATTTAGAGTTAGTAATTCCTTATAATGAAGAATGGTTAGGTAGATTATTTACATTTCAGTTAGGTAGAGATATCTATGGAAAAATTTTAGATTGGGAAGATTTAGATAGAACTATAATTTTAACTAAAGATAATATAATTAATTATGGTTATGAGAGAATAGGTAAAATTTATTAATGAATGAACGAGAGATTTTTATAGTACAATTTATAGATAAATTATCATTTGATCCATATAAAAATTGTTTACATATGACTATTATACCTCCATGTATAATAGATTTAGATGAAATTAATTTTAAAAGTTTAGCTAAGTATGAATTTATGAGTACTCAAGTAGACTTACATGCAGATACTTTTGAATGGTTCGGTTATAAGAAAAAAGTACCTGTGGTTACTTATAAAACAGGTAGCTTTATATTTGAAGTTAGAAATTATTTAGCTAAACAATTAAATATACGTATAGATAATAGTACCTTTAATCCTCATATAGCTTTAAAGCCAGGATTGACCATGCCTCCAAATAAATTTAGGCTTGGAGAATTATCATTATTAGATCGCAAAACAAAAGAGGTTATTTATGAAGTCTATATTTAATATTCCGATTAAAGGTGAACTTGTTATAAGTGTTGAAGATGGTAGTGTTTTACTTCAAGATATTATAACAAAAGCTAATAAAGAATTAGAAAGAGCATTACTTAAAGTTTATGATGCAATAGAATTAAGTGAAAATATACAATTTTTAGATAGTTCTTTAAAATGTGAGATATGGCCATGAAACAACCTAATGAAAAATTAGTTGAAATTGTAGGTTACGGAATTATATTTATGATTTTAATTACTTTAGGAATTTTATGGTGGAAACTTATAGAATGGATAGTATGAAAGGTTCTGGAATTTATGCATTTGATCCTGGTGGTACTACAGGTATAGCTTATACATATTCTACTAGAATAAATTTAATTGTTACTAAAAATAAAGGACCTGACCAACATCATAGTGAGTTATGGCATTTTCTAAATTATCATCAACCTAATATAATTGTTTATGAGCGGTTCCAGTATAGACCAAACCCACAGGCAATGAAAGTAAATCTTATTCCTAGAGAATATATAGGTATACTTAAACTTTATGCTTTAGAAAATAAACTAGAAATATATGGCTATAGTGCTGGAAATGCTAAGACATTTATTCAAGATACTCACCTTAAAAAACTCGAGCTATGGAAAGATAAAACTCCGCATGAAAGGGATGCTATTAGACATTTGTTATATTATCTTATGACAGAGAAACAAGATCCCTATTGGTTAAATTTATTTAGAGAATTATGACTGATCAAATATGGAAGTTAGCCGGTTTTAAAGTTGCAGAAAACATTAAGTATGTAGATCCAATTAAAGAAAAGACTTGGGTACAATTACATGAAAATGAGGAAACTATTACACAAGCAAATTTATTTGAAGGTTTTGAAACTATTACACAAGCAAATATATTCGATAAGCCTGTAGGTGGCAAACTATTACATAGTTTTGATTTAGCTAAAAAGGAACATAAAATGCATGAAGTACATTGTTTAGTGATTGAAGAAGCTGATGGTAAGCATATTAAAGTTACTCATCAACAATTTAAAAAAGAGGTTTCAGGACAAAGTGCTACGTTTTTAAATTATGATAGTAATACTTTGAAAGAAATTATTAGAAATTTTCATGATGAAGATTATGATAATTTCTTTAAGCAATTAATTATTGTTATTAATGAACGTAGTTCTAAAGAACTTAAGGCTTTAATTAAAGCTTATATTAATAGCTGTTTACCTCTTAATAGACCTATTCTTCATATGACCTATAAAAAGGATATTAAAAATCAAGGTTTTATTGATGAACTTAACGAGATTCTTTATGAGGTATTTGACTAATGCAAGAAAAAGCTCCTTGGGCATCAGAAGAACCTAAAGCTAGTAAAGAACCGCCTGAACCTTTTAATGAATATGAAGTAGATAACAAAAATTATTTACTGTATCAACTATTGGATTTGCTTAACAGACAAGGTGGTTATCTTGCTACATTAGTAACTTGTTATATGGAAAATGAACCATATGTTGAAAAAGAATTTGTTGAAATTGTGGTAAAGCAACAAATACATTTGCTTCATGAACTTTTTGCTATAGTTCAAAATAAGAGGTGACTAATGATTTATAAATATAAAGGTAGAGTAATTAAAGTTGATACTGGTGAAGCTATTACTGAACCTTATTTTGTATTTAGATATAAAGATAAGTATCTTCCACAAGTATTAAGTTATTTTGATAGTATTCTTGCTGAACAAAGTTTAACTGAAGAACATCCTTTACGTAAACAACTAAATGAAACTATACAAGATGTTATTGATTGGCAAACTAAAAATAAAGATAAAATTAAACTACCGGATTAAATATGGTAACTAGAACACAAAAAAGAAAAATTAAAGATTGGATTGAATCATTACCTGAAATATTTTGGATATGTAGAGAATCACATGACAGAGTAATGTCGCATAATTTTGGTATCAGTAAAAAGTATTATGGTAGAAGATGGACTTGTAGAAGATGTGGATATTCTTATGATCAAATTGTTCATAATGGATTTATAGTTTGGACAGGAAATAGACATTATCCTACAGATTATCTTAAACCACCAGACTTAAAAGGTATTGAAGTTAATAAAGCTGAATTTCGTAGATTAGTTCATGAAATGTTAGATGAAACTGAAATACCAGAAGACTTTAAACTAGCCATTTAAAGTCCAAAAGCCCCTAGCTTTTAAACTCTTAAAATAGAGTGCTAGGGGCTTTTGTGTGCCTATAAATATGTCGTGAATATCTAAGGCAATGTTATGAGTTAGTGAGGTACATCAATATTATTTAAACTTTATAAAACCTCCTTTACTCTACTGGCAATAAACCTCGTTCTTGTTTATCCACAGGGGTTACTCTACGAATAAAGATAGTTGCAGCAGTTACCCAAGATAAAGCTATTAAAACATATTGAGAAACTTCTGGCCAAGGAAGAAAATCTAATGTGTTATTTGCTACTAACCATGCTAAAACAGTTTGTATACCAATTAGCCAAGTAAGTAAATTAGTTAAAATTACTCTAATTTTAGCAGGTGCATTAATTAATATGTCTGGAGTTATATTCATTTACCATTTGCTCCTGTTAAATATCTTATATATTGTATAATTAAATCTACTGGAAGTATTGCTCCGCCTAATATAAAAAGAACTGTTCTATTAACTTGAAATTCAGAAATAGTAGCTTCTAAATATACTAAAAAAACTAAAGCTACTAAAGATAATAGTTGAATTATCCATATGGGAGCCCTACTATCCTTAGATACCTCCTTTGATTTATTTTTATCGGTTCCATTAGTCACTTAAATTTTTAACCTCTTTAATTATAATATCTAAAAGTGTTGTATAGCCTTTGTGATTATTACTATTTTCATAATAAGTAATAATAGCTTGTTGGAAAAATACTCCTGTTAAAAATCCTATTAACCATGTAATATATTGTACTTCCATTATTCAGTTACCTCTAAAGTTATTATTTCATCTTGTTGTTCGCTTAAAGTAACTCTTTTTAAACCTACATAAAACAAATCATCTTCTTGAATAAAGTTATCATTAATCACTACTCTAATAAAATCACCTGTTTTAAGATCATCTATTCTAGGAGATAAATTAGGATCTAAGTTTAATTTATATTTTTTATTAACATTACTTAAAGTAGCTAAATATCTTTCACCAATAGAAATTAAATTCTCAGATTCTGTTTCATCTTTAGCAATTAATTTACTTTCTATTAAAGGTATATTACCTAAAGATGATACTTCTTCAAGAAGCATATCATTACCTTCTCCAGCACCTACTAAAGTTAAAGCTGTAACAGGTTTATCTGTTCCTGCATTATCATAATCTATAATATTAGATGTTCTACTTAATGCAGAACTAACAACTATTATTTTAGTTATATAATCTATTACAGTAGCATTATTATTTAATGTCCATAAATTACCTATAGTATCTGTAAATGATGTTATGCCAGTTTCTAATGTTCTAGCATCTAAGAATGCTATAACTCCAGTAGAATCTTTAATTTGATACCAAAGAATTTGTCCTGTGGTTAATTCTCCAATTTCCACAGGTGCGTTTCCATTAAATATACTTGTAGTAGGCATAAAATATTCCTTTAAGCTGCTTCAAAAGATAATTGAAAAGCTCCTGGTTCAGGGTCTGTATCAATTGTACGTCGAAATATATCTTCACTACCAAGCTTTAATGTCAAGTCAGCAATACTAGATCCTGTATCAGCTAAAGAAGTAGCATCATCAAGATTGAATGCAGAACCTGGACCTTGAGAATTCCAATCAGCTTCACTTAATTGTCCTACAGCAGGATTAGGACCAGCAAAATCGGCTCCATTTATATCAGCAGTGTGTGTTCCTCCATTATATCCCACAGGTACAAGATTATTTCGTAAATCAAGATCTACGGCACCATTTAATGCTGTAATTGGAGTACCTCCAGAACCAAAATTATCAACACCTCCACCCCAAAATGTGCTGTTAATAATCCAAGTAGGATGTGTGCCAAATTGAGCTACAGGTTTTTCTATTTGGACACGTATAGCTCTAAACAAAGTATCTGCTGTACCAAAATTACCGTTAGCATCTCTCCAAGACCAAACTTCATTATTGGCAACTCTACAACCAGCAAGACCAACTTTGATAGGCCAATGTCCTGTAGTGCCTGAAGTTTTGGAAATATTTAAATCATAGCATCTATTTTGTTCCCAATAAATTTCTGGATCACCTGAACGCCATGTAGGTCTATCATCAATTCCACCACTGACATAAAGAAGATTGTAAGCAGCACCAAAATGCATTCTTCCATATCTAGCTATATTTCCATAACCAGTAATTCTTTCACAACCTGGCTTAAGTTCAATTCCATCAGCAGTAAAATTTTCTGCAACATTAAATCTTATTATACCATCAGATGCCCAACCTACCCAACCGGGAGCAGAACCTCTACCAAAGTAAAAGCTTTCACCAAACTGAGTATTAATTAATCCTGCACTAGAAGCGTAGCAACCTTCAACTATAAAATATCTTGTATACCCATAACTAAATTCTTCACCAGCAGGTCTAGTATTTGCAGGATCATAAATATCTAATTCTTGCCACCATCCTTGAAATACAAATGCAGAATAGCCAATATTTTCAGCGTACATTCTTGCGAATCTAACACGATTAGTATTATCGCCTTCAACATTCATGGAACGAAAACCAAATGTTGAATTACGAACGTTTATATCTACTGCCCAAACATAATCTACATTGTTTATATCAAGTGCAGGTTCAAATGTATTCAATCCTCCACCATCAAAGAATACTCCAGGTGCACAAGAAATAACTACAGGATTAGCAGCAGTTCCATTAGCTCCACCATTGGAAAGTTTTATATTCCATTTACTTCCCCTATAATTAAATCCTCCAGATCTTGATATAGTACTAACTACATCAATGAAGTCTCCAGCTTTTGAGTTAGATACTGCATTATCCCATTGTGTAGGAGTAGATACAGTTACTATACGTAATGCTTGTGCTTTAAGAACTTCTCTAGATGGTGTAATAGGATATGTAATAGAACCAGGACTAGCTAATGTCCTAAAACCCTTAGAACCACCACCAGCAGAACCAGTAAGACCTACTAATGGCCTACGATCGTATGTAAGTGCTGCACCATAATCTATAAGAGGCATTATGCAGGCCTTAATGTCATGGCAAACGCTGTACCATTATCAAAATCAGTACCACTATATAAACCAGGATTTTCAGCAGTAGCTGTAGGTATTTCTTTTTGTCCATTCTTAAAGAATCTATCTGATGAAGTAGTATCATCAACTATCGAATAACCAGAAGGCAAACTATTAGAAAGACCTCCAGTTAAGTTAGCAGCAAATATTGTTAGAACTACAGCTCCATCAGTTACAGGTGTGATAGAAGGAATATCAACATCTGCATAAAGATATCCATATTGTGGAGCACTATCTGCAATATCATAAGGAGTAGTAGCATTAACACCAGACCATCTATGAGATACACCATGCACTCTAATAGATGTCGCCCAGGTAACATTAACAGATGAACCTTCACCTCCTGTAGCAATCTTATAGAATGTAGTTACTCTTGGAATGAATCCAACACCATTATGATAAGTAGAATGTTGAGTCCATCCAGAAGGTGTATTAGGTATAGTAAAGTCAGCATTCTCTTGTGTTGCGACTATTATCTGTAAAAAGTCTCCTGATTGAATACCTGATGGAAGTGGTATTGTATGTGTAGTATTAAAAGAACCATTATACAAATACTGATTTGTAGATTGTAACTGAATACCAGGAGAAGAAGCTGTAACAGCCCATGTTACAACACCAGCAGGTGCCCAAAGTTTACTTCCTATAATAGATGGACCCTTACTAAACATTATATGATGTACGTCATTATTTAAAACTTGTAATGAACTGTTTAAAGTTGTAGTTGGATTAATCCATATACTACTCATATTTGCGGTATAGGTACCTACACCATCACCCTTAAGAATTAGTAAGATTGGATGTCCTTCAACAAGATTGTTAACAGTTAATCCTGTAATATTTGCTTGTACTTCAACATTAATAATGTGACCTTGGTTAACATTTATAGTTAAACCTCCAGCTACAGAATGTGTTATATCTTGAGTACTAGCCGGACGTGTTGCAATATCCATCCAATCATTAAGAACATCATGTCCCCAAGGACCATTAGTATGTCCAGTATCTGTATCTTGTAAATCTATAGATCCTAAATCAGAACTAACCATTAAAATTCATCTCCGAACTCATCTCCAAATTGTCTAGGACCTTGTAAAGGAATCCAATTTTGTCCATCAGTACTATAGAAAAATTCTATAGCATAACTTCCTGCACCATCATCTACATCTAAATAAACTTGAATATAACCTTCTTCATTATCAATTAATAAATTAGGATTATCTGATACTTCTGTAATAACTGTACCAGCTGTACCGTCAGTAGACCATTCTAATTGCAATTGCCCTGTGGTTAATAATGTAAAACGCCAAGACCTTTGATTTGTTACTTCTATCCATTTTTTATTTAATACAAGATTTATTGTAGGAGTCCAATCTGGTAATTTAAGATTTAAAATTAATGTTAAATCACCTGAAACACTTATAGTTGTACTAGTTGAAATATCAGATATACCATCTAAATCAATAGCTTTTAATATAGCTATAGATTCATTCTTAAAATATTGTGTTTGATGTAATAATAAATCTGTAGATGTAATTTTATGAGCTGGATAATCTAATCTTAATCTAGCTTTAGGAATATTTCCTTGCCAATAATATTCAATTCTAAAATCAAAACCATTTAATCTAACTGATAATTCTTCTACAATTCTAGCTATTCTTTTTCTAGAATATGTACGGTGTATTTTAGTAGCTGTTTGACCTGATAAAGAATCATATACAACATCAACTCCAATATCACCATTTTGGAATGCTTTAGTATGATTAATAACATCTTCTACAATATGAAAATAATCTACATTACGCCATTCAACTTCATTAGATCTAACTAATTTACCATAAGTCATTCCATCTGCATTTTTTAAAAAGCGGTCCCTAAAATATCCCCACAGGCCATGTATAGGAACATTTAATACTCTAGATCCGGCTCTTCTTTGTGTTTTACCTATTATACCTCCAAATTTAATTGAATTTCCTTTTACAGCCCATAACATATTTTCCCAATCAGCAAAATTTTCTGTAGTTGTTGTAGGTAAATCTAATCTAGCTGTAGCTTGAGCTTCACCAGGAGCTAAATAAATATCTTCCCAATAAAAAGAACTAAGATCTACAACATTTATAATTTCACCAGTTAAAATTTTGGTTACTATAAAAGTATATTCATTAAGTTTAGCCATTTAAACAGGAATCCCGTTACTTGTAAGTCCAAGTACAGCTGACTTAGCAATAAATTGTATTCTATCAGGAGCATAAACATTAATATTACCTGCTCCAGATACTCTTCTAGCTTGAATGCGTACTAACTCAGTATCAAGTAATCCAATAATATTTGTTAAATCCCATTTAAATTCATAACCTTTTGCAGTACCAGCTGGAATAGTATGTGCAGCTGAAAAGTTTCCTCCAATTCTAAGTCTAACTTCTCCAACAGTACCACTATCAGCACCTACCACAAGTCTAGTATATACACCTAATCCCAAAATGTTTACACCACTTTTATAAACATTCACAAATGAAGAATCTGTAATAGGAATAAAAGTATCTGGAACAAAATTATAGCATACTGATGGACGTACCCAACCTTCTTCTGTATCTATTAAAAAATGAAACCTTGTTTCATTTGCTGATACTGCAAAAAATAGGCCTTCTTTTTTAATACCACTAGCTGGTGAATAATTACCTTCACCAAGTCTACCAACTTGATTATCGTCATCATCATATACTACAATAGCACCACCTTTAACAGAAGCTCGAAATAATCTAGCCTCTGATTCAAGTGTATCTAAACGTTCTTCTATTGAGGACATCCAAGAATATTGCTGAGAATCAGAATCAGTAGGTATATAAATATTTTCAGCCATCTAATTCCCCTAATATTCTATTAATTTCATTTAGAGCAAATGTCTTATCTTGATTATTTTTTATACAACCAATAAGATTAGTAGACATATTTTCAACAGCAACTGTAGTATTAGGGCCTATAATCCCATCTACAGAAATATTAGCACCTGCCCTATTACAAGCTTCTTGAATGCGCTTTATGTAAAGTTCTTCATCTGTAGGAGTTATAATAGATGCTATAGCTGGAAAAATTATTGTTCTAATTTGATAAATTCTAGTTTTTCCAGGACACGTTTTACCAAAGGATGGAGTCCAAAGGGATTTTTTTGTTCCAACCTGTTTAATAGGATCGTCAAAAGACCACATAGCATGCCAACCAAAACCAGGACTATCCCAAGTAGGACAATAAACAGTTGGAATATTATGTTCATCTACTACCCATCTACCTAGATCAATTAAAGCATCTATTTGTTTTTGATTCCAAGGATTCGCTTCAGGATTGCCGTCATCTTCTGTTTCAACAGAAATAGCACCATGACCGTTAGGACGACGATTTGCTTTATAATTCGCATCGGCTCTAACTTCAGTATCTATGAATTGATGAACTTCACCACTCCAAGGAATCCAGAAATGAGATTCTAAGCCAGACTGCTCAAAAAAGTTTCTAAGATCAGAAGGTCCTCTTCCATCTACAGCAGTATGGAAAATAAATTGATCAGGTATAATTTTAGCTTGATATTCACTTTCTGGAAGTAAACGTACTTTAGCTTTTGGATATATTGACATTTAAACCATCCAATATGCATCTCTGTGGGCTATAGAAAAAACTGCACTAGTCGCATTAGTAGCTGAAAAAGATATATTTGTATTTCCTGGATTTAAGTCCCACCAAGAAAATCCAGCTGTAAGTAAACTTCCTGTTGGTATATTATTTATAGTTACTAAAGATGTATTAGAATCAAATGTTACTACATCACTACCTGTAAGAGTTAAATTTAATTCTATAAATTGTCCAGTATCATCATTAGTTACTCTAGGTAATTCACAAGGGCCTACTAATGTCCCTAACCAATTAGTTCTAGCATTACCATTGTTAACTATAGTTTTAGTATCAGAAGGCATTGTAAAACTTGTATTAGTTAAAACTAAATCATATAAACGTGGATCTATTTGTTCAAATTTAATATTAAAATGAGGATAACCTATAGAAAATCTAAAATTTACAGGAATATCAGCTTCTAATGGTCTTATATTAGAAAATACTTTGGTAGTTGAACCTGGATATCTTAATACAAAAGGTAATGAAGAACCTACATCTTCAATTGGAGCAAAAGCATTAATTAAAGCTTGCCGCTTGGCTAAAAAATCATTTACATCAGATGTTCTAATATTACCATCAATAGTAGGAGTTTTATGTTTAGTATAATGTCTTCCTGCAACTGAACCATGTCTACCAAAAGCCTCTACAGTATCAGTCCTTACACTAAATCCATTAATTCCTTGTATTAATTCAATATCATAATCTGTAGTAGCTCCTAGTACTATTCCATTAAATTCAAACATATAAGGAGCAGTTACTAAATCTCCTACAGCCATTATATTCCTCGTCCTTTAGACCAAAAATCTAAATCATCAGCATCAACATCCTTAGAAATAATGACATCACCTTGAATATTATTTCCTATAGGATTTTCAAATTTATCTAATAATTGCTCTAATAAATCTATTACTTTTAATGTAGGATCATCACTTAAATTATTAGAGTAAGGAATAGATTTTGGTACTTGTGCTTGTAATGATACATTAGGCATAAATTTAGCTTGAGTAGTAAGTTGTTGTAATGTAGATTTAACATTACTATAACCACTTACTAAACCTGTTTCTAAACCTTGCATAATAAGTTTACCATTATCAATAAGCAATTTTTTATCTACTGCTGGAGGACCTTTCCAACTAGTAATTTTACTCTTTAAACCACTTAAACTAGATTTAAGTCCACTAAATTTAGAAACAATACCTCTTATAAGACCACTTATAATACTCTTACCTATACTAACTAACCAACTTCCTGCACCAGAGAAAAATCCTTTAATTTTACCAGGTAATCCTCTAAACCATGCAGCAGTTAAAGCCCAAACAGCTTTAATACCTGACCATAACCCTCTTAAAATAAGTTTGCCTGCTGCAAAGAATAAACCAAATAAAGCCTTAATACCAGCTATTATTAATCTAAATCCTAATTTAATAATATTCCATAGCATGGTCATCAAGAATCTACCAGTAGCTAAAATCATATTATTAATAGATCTAAATATAGCTAAAATATTATTCCAAGCTCCAGACCAATTACCTCTAATGATATTCATAACTAATTGAATTACATTAGAAAGTAATCTAATTCCATTAGTTGCAAGTGCTACTATAAAAGTCCAGGCTGCTTTAATTGTATCTTTAATAAATTCCCATACAGCTTTAATATTATCCCAAATTAAATTAAAGCCTACTCTTATAACATCTCCTATAAATTTAATTGCAGCACTTATTAATCCTGAAATTAAATCCCAAACAGCTTTAATATAAGGAAATAAACCATCCCACAGGGCCTTAACAAATGTTATAGCTGCATCTAAATCTTGTTTAAATTTATCCCATTCTTCTTTCATAAAGCCAATAAACTCTTTAGTTGCTTCCCAAAGAGATTGACCTTCTTCTTTAAGAGTATTCCATATTTCTATTATTCCAGGACCAAATGTAGAGCTTAACCATCCCCAAACTTCTTGTATTTTAGTCCAGAAATCTTGAATGTAACCATAAGCTGTAACACCAAATTCTATAGCAGCTTCTGCAATTGCTTTACCAGTATTAAATAGCCAAGTACCTAATTCAATTAATGTAGGTATAACTGTATCTCTAATAAATACAGCTAATTGCTGCATAAATCCTACAAATCCAGAAGCAGTAATTTCATCTGTTCCAGACTTCCAAGTATCTATAAAAGCTCTTACTCCTGTAACTATAGTCTCTAATATGGGCTGTATAAATGCCCATAATTCTTGCATAAGTCTTATAAAGCTATCTTTAAACTCAATAAGTTTAGGAAGTATATTTGTTTGAAAGTATTCAAAAGCTTCTATAGCTTTAGCTTTAATAGCATCCCATATAGGAAGTAATATAGCTTTAACTGTATCCCAATTCTTATAAAGTAAGTAACCTATAGCTATTACTGCTGCTATAGCCGCTATCATTCCTAAAGTAATACCTGCAAACATAGTCATTGTTATACCAGCAGCAAGTAATGCACCTTTAAAAAGGAAAAAGATACCTAATAAAGTAGTAACAACACCTATAACAGTTATTATAGCACCTGTTATTGCAACAAATTTAACTATTAAACTTCTAGTACCTTCATCAAGTCCATTCCACCAATCAAGTAATCTCATTATTGTTTGCATTAATTTAAGCTTAGCAGGAATTAATGCATCACCAATTTCAGTTTTCATTTCTTTATATTTATTACTTAATAACTGAGCTTGATTAGCTGGATCTTTAAACATAATATCATATGCTTTTTCCATAGCATTAGCATCATTTTGGAATTCATCCATTAAAGGTATAAAATCATCCATATTACTAATAACAGCATCAAAGAATTCTCTAGCTTTAGGTGTACCTAAACCAAATATATCAGCAAATGCTTGTTTACGATCTTTATCTGACATTTTAGCCCAACCAGCATTATAGGCTAAATCATATAAAATATCGTCAGCTTGACGCATTGAACCAGTCATAGGATCAAATACATCAACACCAATTTTCTTTAATGCTTTAAAATTCTTAGGTCTACCTAATAATTCTATACCTCTTTGAGTAGCAGTTACAGCTCTATTAGCATTAAGACCTTGTTTAGTTAAGAAAGTAACAATACCTGCATAAGTTCTAAATTCTTGTCCTGCTGCTTTAGCTGTGGGAATACCTTTACCTAATGCAGCTGAAAATTCTTCTAATTCACCAGCACCATAATTAACAATTAATTGCTGAGTATCTAATATTTCTCCTAAACCTTCTGCACCTACTCCCCATGCATTCATAGTAGCTAAAGAAGTTCTAGCAACAGTACGTAAATCAGCATCACCAGCTACAGAAGCCTTAGATAATTGCTGTAATACCGATTCCGCTTCAGCAGCACCACTAACATCAATAGTAGAAAAGATATCATACAATCCCTGCTGAGTTTCTAAAAAGTCAACAGGGATTGCAGAGGATGTACTTTTACCAATTTTTTGTAGCTCTTCAAAAGTAATACCTAAATCTCTAGTCTGAGTTTGTGTAAGTGCTACTTGTTTATTATAATTTTGTGCATCTTTAGTTGAATCAGAAAAGAATTTAGTTGTTAAACCACCAGCAACTATAGCACTAGAACCTAAAGCTACTAATCCTTGACCAGCAGAAGTATATTGCTGTGCTAGCAATTGTTGTTGTCTAACTTGATTATTATATTGTTCAATTAATGCTTTTTGATCAGCAGTAGCTCCTTTAGGAACTGTTTGCATTCTATTAAGAGCACCAAGATTAGTATTAACAGTACGAATAACACGAGAAGCTTCATCTCTAGCTCTTAACACTATTAAAAGTTCTCTACCAGTGAAAGCCATCTATTTCTTTCTTCTCTTAGCCCGTCTGTTTTCTTGCTCTTGTTTTATAGAATTACCTTCAGCAACACATTGCAAAGCATAAACCATATACCAATCTTGATCTAATAAAGATCCTGGTTGTGGTAAACAATTAAATTCTTTACACATATTATATAAATTTATATAGAAAGATACGTCATTGTATTTAGTTTCTTTTTTATTATATATAATATGATTTATGATTCTTCTTTTAAAGAAGTAGGTTCTGCCTCATTCTTAGTAGCATCAAAATTATTTAAATCATCAATTAATCCTGAAATTTCTTCACCAACTCTAGGATCTAACATATCTAAAGTAGCAGGATTAGTAAAATCAAAAGGCTTACCTTCTTCATATTCTAAATTATGTTTAACTATACACTTTTTAAAATCAAATTGAGTAGCTCTTTTTTGCATCATACGAAGCGTCATTTCTTCATTTTCGTTAGATGCACCTTCCATCGCTAAACCTTGACGATGAAGTTTATCTCCATAAGACATTTGTCTTAACTCAACAAATCCATCAGGAGGAGCAGATTTTAAAGTAAAGGTTTCTGTACTAACACTAACTCTAACAACAGGCATTATTTTTTCCTTTTCACGACTAAGGGATTTTTAATTAAACAGTAATATCTTCATCAGTATTAACTGTAATAGTAGCAGCACGACTAGTTGCAAAATCATATGAACCTTCATAATCCACAGAGGCCATAATAAGATCGCCTTGACCTTCAATAGGAATTTCATACTTATCTGCAACAATTAAAGGTAAATCTATAACAACTGAATTAACACCATCAGATGCAGTAAAATCAAGATCCTGTGCAGTAGCATTCTTATAATTATTATATTCAGTTCTATTTAAAAAGTCTCTTGACATTGACGCAGTAATAGTTCTTTCACCAAAATAAATGAAAGATGCAGCATTAGTACCTTCAATACGATAAGCTGCTTCTGCACCATTATCAATACTAAATGTAAGATCATCAGTATCATTAGTAGATACAGCATTATAATTAAGAGTATAATCTCCAGCAGCAAAAGGAAGTGAAGTAGGCCAAGTAGCTACAGGTAATGATGGCTCTGATTCATCTTCACCCATAATAGAAAGTGAACATTTAAGCATTCCATCTTCTACAGAAAAATCCATAGAAGCAACTACACAACCAGAATAACCAAAAACTTGACCATTCTTAACCTCTGTAATACTTAAACTTCTAAGTGTAGCAGCAGGTTCAGCAACATGATTAGGAACAAATTCATAAGAATACGGACCTACACCAGTTTTAGTAACATCCATTCTAGCTGCTAAAAGAAAGTAAGGAAGAATATCATGTAAAACATCAAATTCTATATCACCTTCAACAATAGCAGGACCAGGAACAGATTGAACTGTATCTGCAACACCTTGAATAGGTCTACGTTTAATCTGTTCTTGATTAAACATCATACTAGAACTATTTACAGGTATAAATTTAGTAGGGGCTAAATAAGTTCCCTTTGTAACTTCTAAAGCTATACCCACAATACTAGATGCACCAATTGCAACTGGCATTATTCATCCTCACTTTCAGTAGTAATAGTTTCTTCTTCTTCTTCTTCTTCAGAATAGATAGGTAGTGTTTTAACCCATTGAGACACTAAAATATCATCAACAAGGCTTTTTTGTTCTCCACCCCTATTTTCAAATTTTACATAACAATCTTCTGGAATTGAGCCTATTATTTGATAATCATCTTCAACCCAATCCACTTCATATTTAAAGCCATTAGCAAACAAACCTTTACCAGCGACTATAATTTTATCTTCATGAGGACGATTAATTTGGTTAATAACCAAATAGCCCATAATACTCCTTATGCAACATATAATTGAGTCTTATTTTTAATAATAAAAGTTAATCTATTAACTGTAGCTAAACCATCTTCTAAATTATCATAACCTGGTTCTAAATTCTCCATTAAACAATAATGTGCTCCTAAAGTACCTAATCTATTAGTTAAATAATCATCTAATATAAGATTTTCTACTTTATCACTTACATCATTACAAAGTTTTCTTGCTGCTTCACTATTAGTAAATGTTGCATAAACCAACATTATTATTTCAAATGAATTTATTGTTTGAATTCCTGTACTAACCATATCTCTAGATCTATCACTAGATTGTATAGATAATACAGGACTTGTAGGTAATTTAGTTACAAATCCTTTATGTATACCTTTTATACCTAAAGTAGAAGAATTAGATCTTATAAGATTATAAACATAATCTATAACATCTTGTGGTTTATATGTAGTCATCCAAAAACCTGTCTAATTCTATCTTCTAACCATTCATCAAAAACTTCTTCTACTGCTCTTTCTTCTTCATCTTGAATTACCATAAAAGGTCTAGCAGAAACAGCAGTTCCAGTTCTTGCATTTATAAATCCAGATTGATGATACATACCATATTCAGCTCCAGGTAAACTATCTACAGATGCTGTACCTACACCAGCAGAAGTTTTAACTTTCCAAATACTTTTAGCTGTAGCTACAGACCTTAATTGACCTGTTTCATAAAGAATAGTACTAAAACCTTTTTTCTCTACAGTAGAAGGTGCTAAAGCATCCCATTTAGGTCTACCTTGAACATCAAAGTTTTTAGTAATTGCTGGAACTAAAACTTTTTCTACAGATTGAGTTAAAGGTTTTTTAAGATTATTTACATAAATACCAAAAGCTTCATATCTACCTTGCATTACTTTAACTGTGGGTATAAATTGTATATCAATATTAAACATTTAAAACTCAGTATCTACTGTAAAATATCTAGTATCATCATCAGTAGGAAGATGTGCAGTAATTAATATATTATGTGGAGAACTATCACTAGGAGCAACTATAATAGCTGGATTAGTTTCTAATATTTCAAATTCTCCAGAACTTATTTTTTCTACAGATTTCATTACTGATTGTTCTAACCAATTAGCGTATGTATGTTCACCGTCATCTTCACTAATTATTTTACGTAAATAGTAAGAAGCTGTTAATTTAGATAATAGATTAAGTACTTGTGAAGGAGTAGTAGCTCTAGAAATCCAGCTAGTAGTGTCATACCTTTCATGAATAGCAGTAAATATAACATCTTTAGCTCTATCAACTAAAACTAAGGCATCAGAAGTTACAGAATATTTATCCTCTTGAAGCCAATTTTGTATATCATCACTACTTAAATATGACACTACTAGCCTTCTTTCTTAAATTATTCTTGAGGCGATTCTGTAGATTCTTCAACCACAGGTGCAACTTCCTCAACAGGAAAAGAATTACTTTTGGAAATACTACCTACTTCCGCAAGTCTTTTAATTACTTCTTTAGGTAATCCTTTAACCTCATCACCAGGAGCAAAAACTAAATTTTTATCAGTACCAGGCTCCCTGTATCTTATTTCAGTAACAGCATACATTAGGCAATAGCATCCTTTATAAGATAGCCAGCAATTGATTTACCAGTACCATCTATAGATGCAAACTTATGGTCATACCTACGAGAAGTACGAACAACATCGCTCTTACGATTATCTTCTCGCCAAGCATCAGTAAGCATGATCTTACCATTAGGATGCTTCCAGTTAAACTCAGAAATAAACGTAGGTTCATTCTTAGTCATTCTAGGAGCAACATAAGCAGCAACTACATCAGTATCCCAAAGATAGCTAACAGAAGCAGCTTGTCCTCTATTAGCAGTATTATAACCTGCCTCAGAAACAACAATGTTAGGAACCTCAAAGAACTGAGAAAGTAAAGCAGGAGTAATAACTCCTAATTGCGAATACTTAACCTTCTCAATAAATTGAGGATGTTCCTTAAGTGCCCACATAACTCTATATGGAACCATAAGAGTATTAGGCTGAATAAATAACTTTGCATGAATTGCTTGATGAGCTGCTTGCACTACTCCTAAAGGATCAGAAGTAGGATCAGTCCACTGATTAGCACCTGCTAAAGTAGTAGAATGACCAGCAGCATAGTTAGTAATATCCAGTGCCATATTACGCAGAGAAAGTTCTCTACCTAACAGAATCTTATCAGTAACAGATTCAGTAGCATCCTTATAAGGAGTAACATCTTCTGCTTCCTGACGTTCTTCATCAGTTACAGCAGCCTGTAATGAATGGTCCTGAGCATAGTAAGTATCTCGTGATAAACTATATCCAGGAATTTCATTAGCTTCTGTACCAGGCACACGAATATCATCACCAGGTTCCATAACCCAATTCTCAGGCTGATAAACTCTATACTTATCAGACTGTTTATCGACTGGAACTATGGTAGCCAATCTATCACTAATATATGCAGGATTGGTATATCCTAATGCAACATTAGTAAGAGTTTTAACTTCTCTTACATCACCTAAATTGTAAAAACTAGCCATTTAAAGTCAATCTCCCTTATGATGCATCTCTAGTAATTAATATATCAAAATGGTCACCATCGGCTGCTGCATCATTTAAGGCAATACCAATGAAATTAGAAATGCCTGCACCAGTAATAATTCTACCAGAAGCATTAACATAAACTCTATCACCAGTAGTAACAGCACCACCAGCAATAACTCTAACAGCACCCATTAAAGCAACTGCACAATATTTACCCTCACCAGCTTCTGTAAGAGTTACATCATTTTGAGCGATACCAAAAACTTCTTCGCTTAAAACAGTGCACTGAGCAACTAATTCGGTACCAGTAACTTTAACTGCATGGAACTGACTAATAGCGGTATCAGTCTTGTATGATTTTTCTAAAATATAATTAGATCCAGCCATTACTGGGCACCTCCATAAACGATATTTCTAAAGCTCTGAAACAACTCAGGATCTTCTTCCTGAACCTTAAGCAATGCATCACCATAAGAAAGAGGATTAGTTTCTCTTTCAGTATACTTTGCAACTGCTTTATCAATCTTAGTTTCGACATCGACAAGATCAATTTCAGGATCAGTAGAATTTCCCTGTTCCTCAGAAAGAAGAACTGCAAGATTATGCTTATCTTCTAAAAGAGAATCAGCAAATTCAAAAACAAGCTTTGAATTTTCCTCAGAAAGCCTAATAACAGCTTTTCTAAGTTTCTGAATAAGCTTAGGAGTAAGCTTACCCTTATACTCAGAAAGTCTAACATCAGTCTGAGCTAATCTGTTGGCTAAAGTTAAACGAGCAATCTGTTCTTCCTGTTCATTTAATTTAGCAGCAATTTCCTTTTCAGAAAGTGCACCAACTAATTCAGGCTTAACTTCTTCCTCTTCTGATTCCTCTTCTTCATTTTCCTCAAGAGTAGGAGGCTCATAATCATCTACTAATTTAGCAAGATCCTCGTCAGAAATATCTTCCTGATATTCTAAACCAAGTTTCTTAGCTAATGCTAATAACTGTGCTCTATTCATTAAATCACTTTCTTGTTGAACATCAAATTCACTTAAATTAATTGGCGCCATGCCTTTTAAAAATGGTCTATTTGTTAAACCACCTCCTAAAACCTTATAATTAGTAAAGTTAAATGATGGAGAAAAGTACTTATATTCCTTTTCTTTGATCTTTTTAGCTGCATTTTTAGTCCATTCAACTAAAAAATACACACCATTTCTATCAGGATTAGGATTATCTTGAACTAATTTAGCCTTTTTAATCCATCCAGAAGCTATATCATATTCTCTATGTTCATAATCTGTAGCTAATTCTATACCTCTTTCACCAGAATTAACACTATCAACAAGAGAATTTAAATTAGTTTCATCAAAGACAATTTCACCTACAGGATGCTTGAATTTTCCAAACTTAAAAGCCTGTATCCAAGCAATTCTTTTATTATCTTCGGAATAAAAAACTCTGTTAGTATCCTGAATATCTATTAAATATGTTATAATATCAGTCATTTATTAAACCTACTTCTATAAGAGGCTTAGCCATATCTACAACAATCCTTGGTTTAGAATGATTTACTCTAACAGAATTATAGGGATCTGATATTAAAGTAAATATTTCTTCATTAGGATAATCTATATAAGGTTTATCAGGATTTGTAACTCTAATAAACTTTATTTTAGAACTTAAAAATATACTTTCTGTAGTAGCATTCCTAGCAGTAGCTGTAAGAGTTATATTACCTGTATCAGAAGTAGTAATATAACCCTGAACACTACTAGTAACTGTTAAATTAAAATTACCGGTATCTGATGTAGTAAGTTTATGTACTCCAGTAGCTGTAGCAGAAACTGTAAAGTTACCAGTACTATTAGTATCAAGTTTCTTAATTACTGAACCAGTAGAACTTAATGTAAAATCACCGGTTGAACTTGTTGTAATAGTTTGAGTAGCATTACCTGTTGAAATTAAATTAAAATTACTAGTAGAATTAGTATTAAGTTTTCTTAAAGCATTTCCTACTGCTGTTACTACAAAGTTACCGCTATCAGTAGTATTTAACTTTCTAATAACAAAACCAGTTGCTGTTAAAGTAATGTTACCAGTAGAATTAGTATTTAAAGGTACATTACCAGACTTAGTTCCAATAGCTGTAAGATTAAAGTTTCCAGTATCAGATGTATTTAATCTAGTTAAAGAACTTCCAATAGCTGTAAGAGTAATGTTACCTATACTATTAGTATCTAATTTAAGTGTTTTATTACTAACACCTGTAAGTGTAAAATCACCTGTTGAATTAGTATTAAGAGTTTGAGTAACACTACCTGTAGCACTTAAAGAAATGTTACCAGTATCAGTAGTATTAAGTTTTCTAATAACTGAACTGGTAGAAGTTAAAGTAATATTACCTGTTGAATTTGTATTAAGTTGTCTAATTACAGAGCCGGTAGCATTTAATGTTAAGTTACCAGTTGAATTAGTATCAAGTGTAACATTCCCTGATTTACTACCTATAGCAGTTAATGTAAAGTTACCAGTATCAGTTGTATTAAGTCTTGCAAGTGCCGCTGAAATACCTGTTAAAGTAAGATTACCTGTACTATTAGTATTAAGTTTTCTTAATAAATCTCCTATAGCAGTAAGAGTAATATTACCTATACTATTAGTATCAAGTTTTCTAATAATATCAGATATAGCAGAAAGTGTAAAATTACCAGTATCTGTAGTATTTAACTTTCTTAATACTGAACCAGTAGAGGTTAATGTTAAATTACCTGTACTATTAGTATCTAAATTAATTATACCAACTTTTTGTCCAACAGCAGTTAAACTAAAATTGGCAGTATCTGTAGTACTAAGTTTTCTTAAAACACTACCTGTAGCAGTTAAACTTAAATTACCTGTTGAATTTGTATTAAGCTCTCTTAATACACTCCCTACAGCAGTTAATGTTAAATTAGCTGTATCAGAAGTGTTAAGTTTTCTTAATACAGAACCAGTACTACTTAATGTAATGTTACCAGTACTATTAGTATCTAAATATTTAATTACTACTGAGGTAGCAGTTAATGTAAAGTTACCTGTGCTATTAGTATTTATTGATTGAGTAGCATTTCCAACAGCACTTACTGTTATATTAGCTGTATCTGTGGTACTAAGTTTCCTAGTAACTGAACCTGTAGCAGTTAATGTAATATTTCCAGTGCTATTGGTAGTTAAATTTACAGTACCTCCAGCACCTTCAACTACAGCAAACTGAATGGAAACAGCACCATCAGTTGTAGAATGAGTCCAAACTAAATTATTAGAAGCACCTTGTGATGCAAGACTTCTACTAATCCATGCACCAGACCATGCACCTGTTCCAGGATCATTTCGTAATTCTTGATTAGCTGGAATTGTTGAAGGCCAACCTGTACCACTAACAGCAAATGGATAACCGTCACCACCATCATAAGACATATGGGCGAAAATTAAACAGTTATCAGCAGTAGTTGTTAATGATAAAGAAGTATTAGTTGGATCATGATTATCTTCATTAGCAGTACCTACTAAATGTATTGGAGAAGGATCAGCTGCTCCTGAAATTCTTAAATACCAGGCACCACCATTATTAGAAACTACCCAATTTATAGTTTCACTAGCACCTTCTGAACCAGTAGCAACACGCCAATACATAGCGATACGAGTGTCAGGAACGGTGGTGCCTTGTTCGTAAGCTTTTGTCCATCCTGTAATAGCTTGAAATGCTGTAGTACCCTGGCTATCTTCAACTCCTGCTAACAGAATTAAAAGATCACCAGAAACAACACCAGAAGGCTTATTAACAGTAACAGTAGTAGTGGCCCCACTAGTTACTGCTGTATTAAATGATTCTATTACAGGAATAGCCATATATTAAGCAAAATTAAGAATTAAAGCACCAGCAGCATACTCAACATTATTTCCTGCATTAACAGCTTTATCAGGGTTAACATCAGGGATCAAAAGAGCGTTACCTAAAGTAGAAGCATCCCAAATAGAAACATCTGTCCAAGTTTCAGAAGCTGCAACAGCTGTCCAAGAAATAGCTGCATCATTATCACTACTTCCAGCTACAGCAGCACTAAATGTACCTGCATTAGCTCTAGTAGTTTCAGCAGCAGGATTACCAGTAGCATCAAATCCAGGAGCACCTATATGAGGTTTAACAAATAAACCAGCAGGCTGAGTATAAGCAGTATTTCTAAACACATGATCTAACAAGGCATTAGCTAAGAATGTAGTAAAGATCGAAGTATCTGCACTAATATCAATATCACCAGCAGCGAAAAAGAAATCATCTCCAGGATCTACAACAGTAGAACCGGCAGAACCATAAGCTAAGGGATTACCAGCAGTTAAATTATCCCAAATACTTATAAAAGTAATAGTTTCTTGTGCTGAAACTCCAATACTTAACCAATCAGCTTGAGCACTAGTAGTAATAACTCTAGAAGCAGCAGGTGAAAAGGTTAAAGCTACTCTAGTAGTTTCAGTACTAGGATTTAAAGTACAATCTTCTCCAGGATCTCCAATATGTAATTTTCCATAAACAGTAGTAGGAGAAGTATATGCTGTATTTTTAAGAACATGATCTAAAAGAGCATTTTCTAAATAATTACTCATTGCTGTCATAATAAATTTTCCTCTATTTCAAAGGGACCATAGAATAGATCCTTGTCTATACCATTAAAAATTTGGCGGCCTTGCCATTTATAAAGACCCACAGGTGCACCAGTAAAATCAGCAGATAAATTACCTAAGCCATTAGGCGCATCAGTTATAGTAAAATTAATTGTTTTAATTACTGTTAAATCGTTATCTATTACTTTAATGTCTAAAGTTAATCCGGTTATATTAACTGGTGTTCCATTTAAAGTATAAAGAATATCTACATCATAATCTGCACCTACTCTAATACTATTAGGTAATTTAATTCCTGTTAAATCTATATTATCAATAAATAGTTCCATTATGCACCTGCTTGTTGTGCATTAGGTTTACTAGGTTCTATTCTTTGATTACCTGCATTAGATTGTCTAGGTAATCCTATATTAGGTTCTTGAGGTTCTTCTCCTGCTTCATCTATAGATCTAGAAGTTTCTTCATCTTTTTTAGGAGCATCTATAATTTCTCGAGCCCAACTCTCTAATTCATCATCAGGCACAATTACTTTAGAACCTACCATATTTCTTAATGTAAATGAAAGTTCTCTAGCTTCTTGAGTATCACCTAATCTACGTACACGCATTTTAGGATATTCTGAAACTTCAAAGTTAAGATCTATAAGCTGTGGTATAAGGTATCTGTTAATTGCTTCTAACATATCACCAGCAACTTTACGAGTGAAACGTAAGAAGAAATTCATCATAGTATCAGCATCTTGCTGTCTACTAGTCCACATTGCTTGTGCAATAATATTTGTAAATATCATTTGTGAATGATATTCAGCAGTAGCTAAAGCACTTACTGGATTACCTTCCATTTTAGCAAATTCTAATTCCCAACCAGGAGGTAAAACTATATGTGCAAGTTGATTAGCTCTAAGATTTCTACCAATAGCTTGTGCTTCCGCAACATCTTTAGGCGTAAAATTAAGAGGTAATTTAATAATAGGTACACCTATAGAATGCCGTTCTTTCTGTATACCATCTATTTTATAAGCAGCTTCAGCAAAATACCAATGCTTATAAGCACTACGTAATATTGAATTACCTCTTAAATCCCCAGCCTCTTTATCATAAGTAACAATTAAAAGTTTTTCTATAGGAACTTCTGTTATATCTTGATCAGTTTCTCCGGTAAAGAAACTTACACTTACAGGACCACCATTTTTATCGTACTTAAAACCTTCTTCTTCTGGAATAGTTAAAGGGTGCCTACTACCTAATTTCTTAAGGTAAATATATTCTCTACCATTCCAAGTTTTATAATCAAAAACCTTTTCAAATGCATAAAAACCATAATCAAGACTTAAAAGTGCATCTAAAAGCACTTCATGCCAACTATAAGTCATCCATAAATCAAAGTTTTTCTGCAAAAAATCAGCTGCTAATTGATCTTCTGGATCATCACTAGCAGCTTCAAAAAACCATGTTGCACCAATAATAGGTGTTTTAAGTGTTGAAAGAGAGCTACGGACTGCTGAATCCGTGCGCATCTTCTTATAAGTTCTTAAACCATTTAAACCCCTTAATGCAGCATTTTGTTCTTCAAGAATTTCTGCACTAAAAAGACTTTTAGTAGTACCAATTTCAGGACTAAGCAGTAAAGCTTTTTCTTGGTCTGAAATAGGTTCTTGCTTATTTTCTATTTTAGTTTCACCTTCTGCAAGGTTAGTAACTAAAAGTGCTCCATTATCTAACTGATCTATTAATTCTAAACCAGCAGCATTTAATTGTTTATTTAAATCCATTAATTAAAACTCCTGGCTCATAGTTAATAAGCCTGACTCAGTAACATTTAATGTAATACGTTCACTATTTAAAAGACCAATAGAATCATTTCTAGCCCCAGAATTTAATAAAGTGTATTCATTTTCAAAATCATAATTACCTTTAAGTTCAGGCATTGCATCACTTAAAGGTCTACTAGCACCAAGAATAAATAAATGAACAAATGCATAACGTAATGCATCTAAAGCATGGTCATCTATCTTTTTAGCTTTTTCCGGTGGTCCCGTAATCTTGCTTCTAGTAGGTGCGACTGTATAATTATTAAACTCTCTGATAACATTTGTGCAGCTGTGATCAATAAATAATTTAGGTTCTTCAATCGGCGTTCCATATTCATCCTCACCCACAGGGTACAATTTGAGGAATTTCTTAACAATATCAATTCCTTCTCGCCAGTTTGTTTTACTATCAGGATCAGCCATACAACCTGTATATTTTTGGTTAATTGTTCTTACTGCTTCTGGATCAGCTGCATCTCCAAAAGCTAATTTTATTGAATAGTCATCAGGTTGTGCTCGAGCTTTAAGAATATTAATATGTTCTTCTAAAGTCAAGTAGCTTTTATAGTGCTCTCTCCAAATGTAAATATCTTCACTTGGAGAAACCTGAAATTCTATAGCTGCTAAGGGATTAACAAAGCCAAAATCGAAAGCCACATAATTAGGCCACCTAGGGTTATAACCAAAACTATTGAAAGACGCATTTAAAGCCTTAAGATCCCTAACGTGTACATCTTCTTGAAATTCTCCATAAATTTTACCAACAAAAGCAGTAAAGTCTGCTGCAATTTCTTGTTCAAAAAACTCAGGTGTCATATTCCTTTCCATATCCAGAATTTCAGGATCTTCTCGTCCTTCTGGATAAAGGTAAGGATTCTCCCAACTAGGGAACCTATAACTTATATAATCATCTTCATTAGGATTCTGCCCTAATTTCCATAAATCATAAAACCAATTCTGTCCCTCAGGAGTAGTAGCAAAATCAGCAGTACCTCTATGGTCAGCTAAAGCAGGCCGAATATATTTCTCAAAAGTTTCTGGTCTATGCTTAGCTGCTTCCGCCATAATAACATGATTTAAATTATCACCTACTAGGCTATCTTGGTGGTCTGCCGATTTTACTTCTAATACAGTTCCCCAAGGAAATTCAAGCGACATATCGCCACCTTGTTTATTATACCTTTTCTTTATTCGCTTATCTTTGCCTAGTTTCTTGCCAATTATTAAATCATTCCAGATAACACGGAATTCCTTTTCCCCTAATTCATAAGTAGGTCCGACTATCCAAATGCGTTTATTCGGCAAAAAGAGAGAAGGTTCGGCATCTCTAGCAACCATAGTGGTTTTACCGAACCTTCTCCCGCAGGAAATGGCTTTAAATCTATGCTTATCATTATGATAAAGCAATTGACGTTTATGAGGCTCATAACCTATAGCTTCAAAATAAGCCTTTTTCCCCTTATTCTCAATCACCCTGCTAGCATTTTCTCTAGCTCACCAATAAATTCATCTATAGGAAGTTCAACATCTTTAGTGCTACTGAATAGTGTAGAATCTACAATATATTTAGCAGCAGCTAAACGAACATTTTCATTAGTGGCATTTGTTGAAAGTCGAAGCAAACTTAAAACAGCAGCAGGTAAACCTTCATTAAGCTTACGCTCAGAGGTTTTTAAAAGATTATTATCATCCAGAGTAGAAGACTCTTGCATAAGTGCTTCTACATCTGCCGCTAGAGAGGAGTCGTCGATTGCCATACCTTATACATAGCATGAAAAAATCCCTATTACAAGGGATTTGTCGAAAAGTCAATGAATTTTTGCAGGAATTCTCGAGGTCGGTATAGAAGCAACTTTATTTTATTAAAAAAGAATTTGTAAAGCTCTGTGTATACAGAGCTTTATTTTATTAAAAAAGAATTTGGGGTCTACCGTGGAGTGTTTTTGTCTGTCATAAATTTTTAATATAGTTATTAGTGGGGGAGCCTATCTCCCCCACCGATCGATGCGAAATTTTTACATCAAATCTTCAAAAGCAAAACCATATTTTTCATTCATAATTTTGCTCTTAGCTTGCAAGCGGACTAGATAATCCCGATCTTTTTGCAGAGCAATCAACACATCAAAACTAACATCGGAATTATTGATTGTCATATCAATCATTTTTTCGATAGCTTCGATTCGTTCTGTGTAGCTCATTTCTTTACCCTCTTTCGTTTTGACCTACTTGTATCCTCTCATGGATAGAGAATCTTGTCAACATATTTCTGAGAAATTTCGACCGTAAAATCCGCTTCCCCATCATGATCAAAATCCAGTACTAGATAAGTATCACCAATACCGTTACCCCTAGTAGAACCTACCCAGTAGCAATTAAGGCTATCTTCATACTCACAAGGTCCTAGCCCGAATAGTGTAATCAGTAGTGCAAACAGTACCATCATTTCCTTTACCCTCTTTCTTTTT